>BNJU01002896.1_pt1 | contig 97210 bp, 137 predicted proteins | sample 8539281 | NCBI WGS metagenome assembly BNJU01 (sample SAMD00202456, study PRJDB9452) | human saliva metagenome | isolation source: human saliva | place: Japan
ATTCACCTGAATCAATCTTATGAAGTTTTACTCCTTTTTTCTTCAAGTAATTGATTTGTAATAGTATTTTCTATCATAAACGATAGCTTCTCAGGTGCGATAGCTAGAGTGTTATATCCGTCAGACCATTGTTCTCTATGAGTATCTAAAAGTCCGCCTTTTCCTTCACGGATAAAAGTCAATTTTATCAACATGTAGATATTTTTCAATACAACTTCTATATCAGTTGATTCAACTTCAACTTTTACTTTTCCATCAACTAATTTTAGATGAATAAATTTCCAATGTCTTTTTCAATTTCAGGGTGAAGAGTGAATAAATCTCTATCAACTGAAGTTAAAACAGTATCAAGATGCATAAAAGCTCTGTTATTTGGAATTACTATGCAAGTACAGTTTTTACACCGTTTTCATCTTCAAGAAGTCTTTTGCAATAGTTTCGATTGCCATAGGTGTTGAACGTTGAGAAATACCGATAGCAACAACATCTTCGGATAAAAACTAAAATATCTCCACCTTCAATAGAAGGAATATCTGTTCTATCATACCATTTTTAATACCTTTAAATTCTTTTATGATGTTCAAATATATACTTTCCAAAAAGAGTTTCTCTTCTTCTAGTAACTGACCACATTGTATGAAGACTTACACCGTCTTTAATGAATGAAAAAGGATCTCTTGTAAAGTATAAATTAGGAAGTGGTTTTGAAATAAAGAAATCATGCTTTTGAAACAAGTTCGCTCAAAGTTGAAGGTTCTTTTAAATCTACTTCATTTTTTCTAACACCTTCCATCATTTTTAAAACTAATTCTTTATTGTCTTTGATAGAAAATAAATACTCTTTTAATAATCTCTTTTCGTTTTCTACATGAACATCCGCATTATCTAAAAATTCTTCAATAAAAAGCAGTTCTTATACCATCATCATAAAGACTTTCAGCAACAAATCTTCAAGATAGAACACTTCACATCCATTTTTGTCTAAAAATGTTTGCAAACTATATCATGTTCTTTTTGTGCATTATCCAAAAAAGGAATTTCATCAAAAAGAAGTTCATCAAGTAAATAAGGTGTTAAGTTTAAAAGTTCTTTATGAGGTCTGTGAAGCAAAACTGATTTTAATTTTTCCAATTTCAGAATTTACATTAATTTTTCATAGCTCCTCCTTAAACTTACTAGCTATATTATAACAAATAAAATATTTAAAGACAATATATTTTTATAGATATATTGACAAATGCGAAACAAAAGTTTTTACATAATTCACATTATATTTTTGGTAAGTTTAAATAATAAATAAAATATATTTTATTTGCAAAAATGTAAATTTATCACGTGAAAACAATTAGCAAAGTAAATCTCCTAATACGTCATCTCGACCGAAATGAAGGGGAAGCGAATCTAGTCCCTAACTTAGATTATTTACTTGTAAAGAGAATTAACTAATTCACGTCAAAATACTTAGCATAGTAAAAGCTCTTACACGTCATCTCGACCGAAGTGAAACGAGGTGGAGATCTCATACTTTTGCTTTTAGCAAAAGTAAATGTATCGAAGATACATAAAAATCTTCTAGGGATTTCTTTCAGAAATACCATTGCTTATAACTAAGCAATAGTTGAGATTTTCTCCACTTCACTTCGCGTTGCTTCGTTACGGTCGAAATGACGGGTAAGGAAGTACCCTCGTTTAATAGTTTACCGTTAATAGTAAAACAGCTTTCGATTTATAAAAAATTTTTAACATACAAAAAAACTCACGTCAAAGTAGTTAGAAAAGTAATGCCACTAAAACGTAATTTCGACTGAAACCTAGCAAATGAATCTATCCCTAAATTTATTTACCTGTAGAGGATTTAATAGTTCACGTCAAAACCAAGCAAAGTAATGCTCCAACACGTCATCTCGAGCGTAGACAATCTAGTTTCTCAACTTTGATTATTTACTTGTAAATAATCAATGGTAGATTCGACGGGGTCATTGTATCGTTGTTTGATCAATGACTCTGAGATCTCATACTTTTGCTTTAGTAAAAAGTAAAATGATCAAATACATAAAATTATTGTAGAATTTCTTTCAGAAACACTATTGCTTGTAAAAAGAGCTTTTTGATTTATTTAAAAATTATAACGAAAAAGTAATTCACGTCAAAAACCAAGCAAAATAATACCCTCAACATGTCATCTCGAGCGAAATGAAGGAAGCGAATCTAGCCCTAACTTAGATTATTTACTTGTAAAGAGATTAACTAATTCACGTCAAAAATACTTAGCATAGTAAAGCTCCTTACACGTCATCTCGACCGAAGTGAAACGAGTAGAGATCTCATACTTTTGTTTTTAGTTAAAAGTAAATGTATCGAAGATACATAAAAATATTTTCAGAATTTCTTTCAGAAATACTATTGCTTGTAAATAATCATAGTAGGTCTGACGCAAAAGATTGTCCAAATCTTGATTTGGATACAATCGATTATGGAGATCTCATACTTTGTTTACAAGTAAACAAAAGTAAAAATGTGTCATAGACATATTTCTACTCAAAAAACTGACTACCATTGCAGTCAGCTGTTAATTCGTGTTTATGATTTTTCTTTATAAAAATTTTTTTATCTGTAAGTTTTTTATTCTTGTAGTTAAAACTAAAATTGCAACAAATGTAATTCCCATTTGAATTAAATTTGTAATGTCCTTGAAAACGACATAGTACCAAAATCCTTTTACCTCTTGTAATGGATAGCCAAAAGCTGTCTAAAAATATTGTAACAGCAAAAGAAAGAAGAGATATAAGCGCAACTTTTTAAAATTAAAGAAAATTTGCTTTTCTTTTTCTCAATATTTTTCCAATTATAAGCCCCTGGGAAAAATCCTATTACCATATTTGTAAGCATATATCCCGGAAAATACATTCCCGGAGAACCCAAAGTCATAAAATAAATTAATGGATCAGAAGCACCACCAATTATTGTTCCAAGCGTAGGTCCTAATAGTATACCGAGAAAATCATCGGTATAAATCTAGTGTAATTCTTCCGCTTCTAGGGTGGAAACAAATAGATATTTTTGATATGACAAAATAACTGTTATAGCTATCATAAGACCTGCAATAGCTAATTGTGTAGTTGTAAACCTATTTTTTTCATTTTTCTCCTTTCAAAAATCAATGCCAACAGTGGATGCGAAAACTAACCACGAGAAATCTCTTCGTTTACAAGCAACATCCCATCTTGTAACACTTAATGCAAGTTTCCTACTCTGCCCTATAGGCTACTATTGGGTATCACACGAATACAAAATTATTTTATAAGATTTTTATAATAAAGTCAAGATTTTACTTTAAAACATAAAATATTTTTAGTTGATTTTTACTGAAAATTTGTAAATTATGAGTATTTATGGTAAAATATTATACGTGAGAAAATATATATTTTAGATAGAGGTGAGTTATGGGATTTTTAATGATATTTTTAATTCTTCTGCAAAAAGAGTTAAAAAGATAAATCCAATTGTAGACAAAATAATGTCTTACGAAGAAAAATATTCAAAATTAACAGATGATGAACTTAGAAATAATACAGAAATATTTAAAAACTAGATTAGCAAATGGAGAAACTTTAGATGATATTTTACCTGAAGCTTTTGCAACAGTTAGAGAGGCTGCACAGAGTTTTAGGTATGAAACATTATAGAGTACAGTTAATTGGTGGGGTTGTTCTTCATGAAGGAAGAATTGCCGAAATGAAAACAGGTGAAGGAAAAACTTTAGTTGCAACTTTACCTTCATATTTAAATGCTCTTACAGGCAAGGGTGTTCATATAGTAACAGTAAATGATTACCTTGCAAAGAGAGATAAAGAGTGGATGGGTAAAATCCACGAATTTTTAGGCTTAAAAGTAGGTTGTATTTTACATGGACTTTCAAATGATGAAAGACGTGAAAATTATAATTGTGATATAACTTATGGAACAAACTCAGAATTTGGTTTTGACTACCTTAGAGATAATATGGTTGTTTATAAAGAAGAACTTGTTCAAAGAGGACTTAATTATGCAATTGTCGACGAAGTTGACTCGATTTTAATCGATGAAGCTAGAACTCCACTTATTATTTCAGGTGAAGGAGACCAATCAACTGATTTATATGCACTTGCAGATAGATTTGTAAAAAGTTTAGAAGGAAGAATTGCAGATCCAAGTGAAGAAAATGAAGATTTTTACAATAGAGAACTTAGAGAAGAAACTGTTGATTTTGTAGTTAATGAAAAACATAAAACTGCAAACTTAACTGAAATTGGGTACTGACAAGGCAGAAGAATTTTTTGGACTTGTAAATCTTTCAGATCCAGTTAATATGGAAGTAGCACATCATATAAACCAAGCATTAAAAGCGAATAATACAATGCAAAGAGATGTTGACTATGTTGTAAGTGATGATGGAGAAATCTTAATTGTAGATGAATTTACTGGACGTATTATGGAAGGTAGAAGATACAGTGAAGGACTTCACCAAGCTATTGAAGCTAAAGAAGGTGTTGAAATTAAGTCTGAATCTAGAACTCTTGCAACAATCACTTACCAAAATTACTTTAGAATGTATGAAAAACTTGCTGGTATGACAGGAACTGCAAAAACTGAAGAAGATGAATTTAATGAAATCTATCATATGGACGTTATTGAAATTCCAACAAACAAACCGGTCATAAGAATAGATCATCATGATAGAGTTTATTTAACAGAAGAAGCTAAATTTAAAGCTATTGTTGAAGAAATAGAAAGAATTCATTCAACAGGACAACCTGTGCTTGTTGGTACAATTTCAATTGAAATTTCAGAATTATTAAGTGCAATGCTTAAGAAAAAAAGAATAGAACATGATGTATTGAATGCTAAATTCCACGCAAGAGAAGCTGAAATAGTTGCTCAAGCTGGGGTTTATGGTAAAGTTACTATTGCAACAAAATATGGCAGGCCGTGGTACCGATATTCTTTTAGGTGGTAACCCTGACTTTATGGCTAAACATGAAATGAAGAAAAATGGAACACCTACAATATGTTTTAGATAATTTAGATGCTTTTGGGAAACTGATGATGAAGAAATCTTTAAAAGCTAGAGAAGAATTCAAAAATTATATGAAAAAAATATAAAGCTCAAACTGATGAAAATGCTAAAAAGTAATTGAAGCAGGCGGACTTTTTCATAGTTGGTACTGAAAGACATGAGTCAAGACGTATCGACAATCAGTTAAGAGGACGTGCTGGTCGTCAAGGAGACCCTGGTGAATCAAGATTTTTTTCGTTTCACTTTCAGATAATTTGATGCGTTTATTCGGTGGAGAAGCTATACAAAAATTTGCTATGAATAGAAATTATGATCCGGATGAAGTGTTGGAATTTCAAAGTCTGTTACAAGAGGAATTGAAAGATCTCAAGAAAGAGTTGAAGCAAACAACTTTGGTATCAGAAAAGAATGTATTGAAAATACGATGACGTTATGAATGTTCAAAGAAATGTAATTTATAAAGAAAGACGTGCAGTTCTTGACGGAGAAGATATGAAAGATACCATTCAAGAAATGTTGATTGAATTCATAGATTCAACTGTTGAACAATATTCTAACGGAAAAAAATATTGAATTAAATGATTTGAAAATGGCAATCGAAAATGCATACTTACCACATAATCTTTTTAAATTTTTGAAGAAATGAAAAGGATTAAGTAAAGAGGCATTAAAAAGGCTATATAATAGATGTTTCTCAAAAATTCTATGCTGAAAAAGAAGAACAAATCGGCGAAGAACAAATGAGAGAAATCGAAAGAGTAATTATGCTTATGGTTGTTGACAGAAAATGGATGGATCATATAGATGCTATGGATCAATTAAGACAAGGTATCGGCATAAGATCTTATGGACAACAAGACCCTGTAAGAGCATATGGAGCAGAAGGCTTTGAAATGTTTAACGAAATGAACGAATCAATCAGAGCAGATGTTCTAAAGGGATTATTCAACATCCAAACCTGCCGGAGCTGAAATCGAAAGAGAAAGAGCTGCAGTAGAAGTTTCTACAAATGTTCAGGACGAGACAAACAACAGTTGTTAAAGGAAAAACAAGTTGGAAGAAATGACCCATGCCCTTGTGGAAGTGGTAAAAATATAAAAAAATGTTGTGGAAGAAATAAATAGATAAGTTAGAGGAAAGAGTGAAGTTATTTCGCTCTTTTCTGCTAATAGAAAGGTAATATATGGGAAGAAGAAAGAAAAATATATAGGGGGAATAATTGAAAAAGTCAATTTTCCAAAATATGTCCAATTTACTTTTTGAAGATAAGAAAAGTAAATTTTAAAGGTGGAATTGAAGGACAAAAAGTTTCTGTAGTCGTTGGAAGAAAAAGAGAAAAACATATGGAAGCTAAACTTTTTGGAAATTTTAGAAAAAGTCCACTTGAAACTAAATCACAACTTGTCCAAACTATTTGAGAATGTGGTGGTTGTAGCTATCAAAAGTGTTTCCTATGAATATGAATTGAAATTAAAAACAAAGACAGATTAAAGGAACTTTTGAAGATGTATATTCAGAAGAACCTGAAATTTTTGAAAGTCCCTTTAAAAAAACAGCATATAGAAACAAAATGGAATACATTTTGCAGATATGTATAAAGACAGTCCAATAATGCTTGGAATGCATAAGAAGAATAGATTTTACGAAGTTGTAGATACAAAAAGAATGTAATTTAGTACATAGAGATTTTGAAATAATAAGAAATGCAGTTATCGACTTTGTAAGAGATCTTCCATTTGTTAAAAAGAGAACTCACGAAGGACTTTTAAGACATTTAATCATTCGTTATGCATTGACAACTCGGAGAAATAATGGTAAATATCGTAACGACAACACAAAGTGAATTTGATAAAAAGTTTTGTAGATATGCTTTTTAGAATTGAAACTTGAAGGAAAGTATAAAATCTATCGTGCATACTGAAAATGACTCACTTGCAGATGCAGTTGTTCCGGAAAAAAATAAATATTATATTTTGGACAAGAATACATAACAGAAAAAAATATTTGATTTGGAATTTAAAGTAACACCATTTTCATTTTTCCAACCAAATGTATTTTGGAGCAATAAATCTATACTCAAAAAGCAATTGAACTTTGTGGAGACATAGAAAACAAAGTAGTCTTTGACCTATATTCAGGAACTGGAACAATAGGACAAATTGTAGCAAGAAAAGCAAAAGCAGTCTATGGAATTGAAATTGTAGAAGAAGCAGTCGAAAGTGCAAACAAATCAGCCAAAAGAAAACGGACTAACAAATTGTACCTTTATTGCTGGAGATGTCTTAGAAGAAATTGAAAACAGAAAAGAAATGGTGGATGTAATCATCGTGGATCCACCAAGAGACGGAATAAAATCAAAAAGCATTAGAAAAATAATCTCTTGCGGAGCAAAGACAATTGTTTACATTTCCTGCAATCCAAAAACACAAAAAGAGACGTACAAATCTCTACTTGAAAATGGATATGAACTAAAAACATTAAAAATCTTCAATCAATTCTCAAGAACATCCATTGTGAAACAGTGTGTTGTTATTCAAGCTTAATTAAGGAAACATTAGATTAGTAAACTACACTTCTATATCTTGAGGATGAGATGTGTAATTATAGTATGGATTTAAAGAAGATCATTACTAAAAATGAGAAAGAAGGATATTATGCAGAAATGAGAATTATTCAAACATTGACAGAGTATCAAATGATTAAAGAGAAAGAGAAGTTTAGTTTATTTTTGTTTGGTTTCAGAGTCTTGTGCTCCGTGCAAAGCACTTAAGGAGAAAAATTACATTTGGAGTGGAACACATCCGCAAGTGTTCACTAGCTATATCAATAGATAATAATATCTCACTTGCAGGACAGGAAAATATCTTTAGTACACCAGCAATACTTGTTTTTGTTGAAGGAAAAGAAGCTAATACGAAAAATTGGATATTTCAGCCTTGAAGAAGTGTTTACTGCATTGGATAGATATATATCATACAGTGATTAAAGTAAGTCCCGTAACTTATTATGCAATCAAAGAAAATCATCTAGAATTAAAGGAAAAAGTTGATATTTAATATTTATTAATATTTGGGAGGTTAATAGATGTATATATTGGAATTATATCAAAAATAATTATTCAAAAGATTTAGTAGCATTTGATTCTTTAGAAGAAGGAAAAAGACTTTTGTATCAAAAATACCTGGATATACTATAGAAAAAGAAGATAATATAGAATATGAATATTTTAATCTTAAAAATATTCCTAAATTATATGGAAATTATCTATAATGAAAATATTGTACCGCTATCCAGATTTATGTTTGACTCTGAAGAGAATGTTGAAATTATTTGAAAGAAATTTCTAATCTATCAGTTACAAAAAGATAAAATTTATAGAGGATATTCAAAAATTGATGCCTATGTAATTAATAATGAAGAAGTCAAAGCGATATTGAAGAAGAGAAACTAAAGTATAATCTTATAAAAAGGATTTCTTAGAAACAAATGGCTATGAAGTAGATAGAAGCTTTTTCGGAAGTGAAGATGGCGAAGCAATTTATATACAGAAAAAGAAACGCCAGATTGGCACTTTCTATGCCACCTCAGATCCAGGATTCTTAGATATAGAAGATATAGAGGATATGTTAAGAATTAATAGAAGGGTTGTAGGAAAATGAAGATAGAATATAAAAAGTAAATAATAAAATAAATATTTATTAAAATATATAAAATAATATATTGAAAGGAGAATTTTATAGACAATGCCAGAACTTGGGAAGGCTTGAAGAAGTCAGTGCAGAATTATGGATTCATGAACAATATGATTTTACTAATTGGCTTTTCAAAGGAAAAACATAGAGTTATTAAATGAAGTGTTGGGACTAACTCTTGTTGATATTGAAAAAGAGGTTTTTCGTTGGTGCTTATCGTTGTGATTTAGTTACAAAGATGAAACTTTCAGGACAGAACGTTATTATTGAAAAATCAGTTGGAAGCATCAAATCATGATCACTTAGGAAAAATTGTTACCTATGCGTCTGGATTGGATGCGAATGTTATTGTTTGGATTGTTAAGGAAGCTCGTGAGGAACATAGAGTGCAATTGAATGGCTGAATAATACTACAAATAAGAACTCAATTTCTTTTGATAGAAATTCATGCCTATAGAATAGGAAATTCTATATGCACCTAAATTTGAAATTGTAGAAAAGCCAAATGATTTTATTAAAAATGCTAAGATACAAACAGGTTCAGAAGAATTAAATAGTCTCAATCTGAAAGATTAGTTTTTGGACTAGATTTAATGATGTAGTTTCCAGAACGTGAAGCCTTTCAATTTAAGAAAAGCTACTACAGATCACTGGTATGATGTAGCATAATAGGAGTAAAGTGAGTACTGTTGAGATTACACTTGAAACAAAGAAGGCGTGTGGAATTGCATTATATATAATTGATGATAAAGACTTATTTGATTCCTTAAATGAAAAGAAGATTGAGATTGAGTCAAAACTAGAGATTTGAACTTGATTGGCAGAGACTAGATGGTAAAAAGGCTTCAAGAATTATAGTGATCGTATTCCAGGACTAAATTTTGATGACCATTCTAATTATGATTATTTAATGAATGATATAATTGATAAAGTTATGTTGTTTATTAAAGTTTTAAGAAGTATGTAAAATAGCTTTTTAAAAATGGTATAAAAATTTATAGAATTGTTTATGTTATCCTATATAAATTATGTATGCTAATATATATAGTAAGTATGAATTATCATATACAATATTAAACAAGGAGTATTTATTATGAAAAGAATCAAAAATTTGTTTACTTATTGCTGGTTAGATACCAAAAATAGTAACGAAAAGAACAAAGTGGTTAAAATAGGATAAAGAAATAAACGATTGAAGAGTGAATATATAGATTGGTTTTTAAAGGATATATTTGTCTACATGACAATCCTATAAAAAGTTCCATTAGTTTATTGTGATCCAGATACAACATATAGATTACAATCATCATGAACAAATGGTGAAATTTCTTAATAAAAGAGAGGATAACTTAAAAGAAGAGTTAAATAATCGTTATATCTATAAATTTGAAGAAGGAAAAAGGAATTAGTGTAAGCGAAGCTAACCAAAAATGCGAGAAAAATTTTATTTTTTATTTTACGATCAGATCAATTAGGATTTTCGCTCCAACAAATGAAAAAGTCTCATCCATATGATTTATACATTATGAAAAAGCAAAAATAAATATGATGCAGTACAACAAGTTGCTGATTGGGTTAAATCTAGAACTATAGGAGGATCATTTCTCGGCCAATACCATTTTTATGATTATTATAATCCAAACAGAGGTGGAAAAATAACTTCTACTAGAAGGTATTATATACAGGATCGAGCTGACTTAACTTTAATGGAAATTTACTCATTGGTATAACGATAAAGAAAATCAACAATAATGACTAGAAAAATATTGAAAAGATAATTTAAAATTGTGACTATCACATTTTAAAAATTTTGAAACATATATAAAAATATTTTTGTTTTGAATCTTTTATGCATGATAAAGATCCTAATATACCAAAAGATATTATTAATGGGAAAATCTGTGATCCGAAATGGGGGAAAACAATGAAAAATCCTAAAAATGAAATAACAAAAAGTCTTGATTTTCAAACAATTCACAAATGTTGGAAAAGATTAAATATTATGATACTTAAAAGATCAGAGATATTAGAAGGAAAAAAATATAAATTTACAGAAGATGAAAATTAGTTATATTGAGGAAAAATGAAGTATAATATTAAAAATATATTATTTTATTGACTTAGTATGAGTTTTTTTCTTAGACTAAAAATTATAAAAATCTATAGGTTATGAAAAGGATTAAATAATATGGATGATAAAGTAATTAAAACTCAACCTAATAATGGGGAAGCATAAATATTTTGAATATAAGGAAGAACTGATTCAATATTTTGTAAAAATACCTGAAATAGCAAAAATCTTTATCGAAAGGAAGCATGAATAATTTTAGAAAAATAGAGAAAGCTTTGTATATGACTCTGCTTTTTATTAATGTTTTTAAAAATCGCAACTCCATCGATATCTTTTACAAGCTATTTTGACTGAAGATCAGAAACAACAGATAGCAAATGGTGCATTAAAGTTAATGACAAAAAGATGGTTCACTAATGGCTAAACTTGTAGATCCGGTCACTAATAAAATTGTTACTAATATTCCGTTGAAGTCAGTACAGGTAAATACATGATATAACTCAATCTATAACGAACTTTTCTATACAAATGCAGATGATGCAGATTGCTGAACAGATTCAAGTTGTACAGAAAGCTGTAGAAGAAGTCAGAACGGGACAGGAATATGATCGTTTAGCTACAGCATATAGTTGTCAACAGAGGTTGCTTCAAGCAATGGAAATAAAAATCCTGAATATAAATCAATGTTTTTTGTTAAAAACTAGTTTCTTCTGCAGAAGATAGTAGAAACCTTTTGATGCTTAGTCAAAAACTAATGTTGAATTTATTAAAAGTCAGCCAGAAAACATTATTCTAAAAATATTGTCAGGAGTGTCTCTGATAAAATTAACGAAAAATGATAGAAATTAGAGATAGTCTTTGTGCAGTAAATATGGTATCTTTTGCAGAAGCAATTGCATATCAAGAACTTGGAGAACATGCAGCTGCTAGAAAGAGCCTTGCTTTATTAGTGCAGAATTTATTGAAGATACTTATATTTCTGTTCCTGGTCTTGTCCAAAGATTGGATTTGATTGATCCAGCTCCAGAGAAGTATTGGTCAAAAACATTACCAGATATAAGCAAGAAAATCAAAAACACTTCCGATTTCACCGAAGTCAGAATTATTAGAAAATTAATTATGTAGGAGGAATAAAAATGAAGAATAAATCAAAAATTAGAGTATGCAACAACAAAAAGTGTCAAAAGGTTCTACCAGATGATTATAAACATAAATATTGTGAAGCGTGCAGGAACAAATATGCACATAAAACAAGAAAAATTTTTAAAAGGTTTAGCTAGTATTACATTGTCAGTACTAGGGATGTTGCTGTTGCTAGTGGGAAGATTAACTAAAGAAATAAAGAGGAAAAATTTATGTTAAATGCTTTAATAATAAGGTGTATTTAATTTATAAATAATTGATAATTTTTAAGTTGAAAAATGATTCAAATTTGTATTTAAAAATAAATTTTAAGTAAAAATATAGTAATCTTTTTATAGAAATTTCATTGAATAATGATTTATCCTAAAACCCAAAAATTTTTGGGTGATATAAAAATAAGGTTGACTGTACAAAACTACTTAGTACAAGTTGACTATAAAAATATTTATATAAAAAGGAGATACTAAAATGTGTAATGTAGAAAATAAATTAAAGATGAAGAACTTTAAAATTTTAAAGTTCTCTTACTTTTGGAAATTTAACTATTTCAATAGAGGTAGCAAGTAATAGAGCCTATCGTGATATGAATCGAACAATAAGATTTAATGAGTTTTCAACTGAAGATATTAGATTGGAATTAAGAGAAAAAGTAAATAATATTTTTGAAATTGAAATTAAAAACTTACAGAGAACAATATTATGTCAGGAAGAATTCGATTTTATGGCATTGTGATGTTTGTAAAGTGATAAGATCTTTTATCTAAATGAGGGAATTGAATTTTCTTGTCAAGCCCAAAATGGGTTAATATGACTATAAAGTATTTATATATTTTTAATATATATTCATTTGACAGTGTTTTGAATTTCTGCATTTACCAATTGATAATTATGTTTTTGATGCAGTTAAAGAAAACTAGTAATTGAAAAACCCAGGATGCTTGGAGTAGATGGGATTATTATAAAGATTATCTAGACTATCAAAATAAAATTAAATCAAAAATTAAAATTGCACCACTTCGTTGGGAGTTTGAAAATGGCTAGATGTAGCACAAAACATTAATAAAAATATTATAGTTGTATATTTAGTATTAAACTACAAATCAAAAAGGTATAAAATGTTAAACAAAAATCAAATCGTATTGGTATGAATTAAAAATAGAATATGAAAAATAGATATAATAAAGCATTTCTAAGTGATTTTTGAAACTCAAAGAATATCTTGAAAGAATGAAAGTTATCTTTTAGAAAAGCAAGAAGAATTCCGTCAGATGTTGATGTAGTTTGTACTCTTGCTTCTGTTTGTAGTGGAACTTAGAGATGAGGAATTTGATTATATTGAATTTCTACAAGACTTTTTAAATGAGTTTAAAAGTCTTGAGTGATATTGATAAAGCAAGAATATACACTAATCTAGCTTTTTGGGATGATTTTTCTAGGGATAGTTTGAAGTATTTTAATTTAGCTAAAGATTTGAATTCTCCATTTGTAGAAACTTATACAGGTCTTGGTCTTTATTATTTTAGTGAGTATGAATACTCTAATGATGAAAAAGAACTTTATTAATAAGTCATAATTATTTCAAGACAGCAAGAGAAATGAATGAAAATTATATTACTTCTTTTAACTATGCAGTATCTTTTTGAACTTAAGGAATATGAAAAAGCAAAAGAAATATTTTTAAACTTACTAGAACTTTATCCTAATAGAATGCGTCTGTTATTGTGTTTAGCTTATTGTGAAGTGTATCTGACAATAAAGATAAAGCAATGTCTTATGTAAAGAAAAGTAAAACCTGGACAAGATTATAATTACAATTTAAATACAGATGATATTTCAGAAGACCAAATTATTGATGTCTATTATGCACTTAAAGAGTATGATGTATTTTTAAATCTTTGTGGAGATTGTGTTGAGTACTATTATATCGCAGAATGGGAAGAATATTTTTATATTCTATGGTTAAAAATCAAAAAGGAAAGATTTTTTAGTCTTGAAGAAAAAGAATCGAAAGTATTTTTGAAGAAGCTATAAGTGAAGCTATTTCGATGAAGATTATGAGAGTGAAAAAGAGAAACAGGAAACTATTGCTAGTTGGAAAGAGGATAAAAGTAATTTTGAAGAAATGATTTTAAAATAAAGAGTGAGATTCAATACCTGAGGAAAATTAAAGTTATATCCTGAGTATTCATGTTTTATGGTGGATTGTGTTAGACATAAATTTATTTAACAAATTTTGGTTTGTAAGGATAGAAAAGAGAGATTAATGGATAAATTAATTAATTTTTGAAAGACAAAATAACCGATAAAATTTCATTGAGCAAATTGTCAATGTATTCGAACAGATGTCAAGATACCCATCTGAATAAGATATGATTTTGTTTGAAACAGGAACATTTACCATTTTTGGAGATGAGCCAATGTTTCAAATTTCCTTAGTTAGACAATTTTTCAAATGAGGATGAAGAATTTTATCAAATCCATTTGGATATTTTTATATGAGCCTGATACTGAAAAATAAAATGATGATTGAGTCAATATGGGATGAAGATTTAAGTGAAAATATATTTACCTATATTAAAAATTCAAAAAGTTTTTGCTTATGCGAAAAATAAAAATATAGTAAAGTGAAAAATATGGTGTGATGAAACTTAAATTGGCAACTTTCAGTTTCGGAGCTTGCTATTCAATTTAATACTTTAGTAGAACACATAAAAATTTAATTGTAAATTTAACGGCGTGATACCTTTTACCACTAAATAAATTATTTTTATGAGGATAAAAATTAATGCAGAATACACGATTAATACCGACAAACAACACTAGCGATAAAAGAGCTTATTTTCGGTATAGTATATATGTTCTAAATATATAAAAAGTTGACAAATAATGGAAATTTTAAATACGGATTTTATAAAGCATGTTATATGTAATTAGTAAGAGTATTTACCTGATGGATAGGTATGTATTCTTACCAATTTTTTATAAGAAATACGGAGGATAAAAACAATGAAAAAGGTTAGTAAAAATCTACGAGTTTAGTTTTGGCTCTACTAATGATGTTCAGTGTATTTGCCGGTGCTACAAAAGTATTGGCCGAAGAAATGCCTGAAAAAGAAAAGAAACTAACAAAAGACAATTATTGGGCTGAGTTAAGTTGGTATAAAGATTCGACTCATAAAAGGGTTATGCCATCCCTACTTTTAAAGGATTATTTTGCAAGTAGTCGCGTAAAATGGGCTATTAGACTAAATGAGTATTCTTTGGTTCCTTTCTTTCCAGATGCAGGAATTTCTTCAGATGATGAGGTAGATAAAGATGTTGAAGAGATGGTAACACAATATTTAGCTCCATATGCTAAAGATTATCCGCATAAAGAACATCCTGATCCAGCTCTTAATCGTTGGAAAGGTGGAAAACAATGGAATCCATATAACTTTAATTATGCAATGATCTCTTAACGGAGAAAAACAACTGATTATAATGTGCGTGCGGATATCAAAGAAAGAGGTCTTCCAGTACAGCTATTTCAATCATCGTATAGGCGACAAAAATCAATTTAGATTTTCATGTTGATTTATCATTGTTTAGAAAGATTAAAAATACTGTACTTGCTGTTGTAATATCTGAATTTCGGCATACTATATGATGAAAAATAATATGCCTGAAACTGCAATTACACAATCCGATGCTGAATTGGTATTTGTCTTAGATTTGCCAAAAAGGTTTAGAATCTCTAGATACAACTAAATACAAATTATCCGGTATTGATGTGTTTTGATGATTTATCTGTTACAAAAGAAAAAGGTGGAGAAGAATTGTTGTAAAAAGCAAGACTAAAGGCACCACATACTTATAGAAACATTAAAGGAATTATACAAAAATTCAAAAGGTTAAATCAGCAACACTAAGTGTGGACTGGATTACAAGTAACTTCTGATGTTGAAATTAACAAAAAACAATACTGTTACAGGATATGCTTATGGTGCACATGAAAATATCTTTACTACTGATAATAATGTTATTTTTAATAAAGATGATTCTGCTATTCAAAAGGATAATAAGCATTATTTCTTCCGTCAAGCTATTGTTTATGCAGCGAAACAATCTGTGGATGGAAAAGATGAAGTCGGTGATGTATAAACCCTAATTTGATTACTTACTATTCAGAGTAAAATCATAATAAGGTAACTTTCATGAACGATAGTGCAAACGTATGCAACAATCAATGTGGGAAAAATGGCAAAGCAATTGATACGGATAATTTGGCTGATCAATCTATGCCCGCTAATCCAAGCTAAAAGCAGGATATACATTTAAAGAATGGAATACATCTGCTGATGGAAAAGGTATAAGTTCACAGGTACAACTGTTGTAAATGAAGATACAACTGTGTATGCTATTTACGACAAGAATGTATCTCTATGAATGAAGCACCTACACTTGAGTTAAAGACAAAACTATTAAAAAAAGGCGAAAAATTTAATTTAATGAGTCTTGTTGTATCTACTAAAGATAAAGAAGATGGTGATTTAACTAAAGATGTAAAACTTATCGATGATGGTGGTTTTAATAAGGATAAGATAGGTAAATATACTGTTACGTTTAAAGTAACTGATAAAGATGGAGCAAGTGTAACAAAAGAAAGCTGTTGTTACAGTTGTTGAAAAAGCAAACCTGCTCTAAAACCTGATATAATTCCGGATTACCAAAACAGGTAACGATGCAAACATAATCCTATATGCTACATTATTAGGATTATCAGAGCAGTGCTTACTGCAGTAGAATTAGAAGAAAAAGAAAATTAATTTTAGATAGGACTTAAATATATAGTTCATTAATTAAGGTTTTGGGGAGTAAATTTTAAAAAAATACTCTAGCTTTTTATTACATAAAAATATAAAATAACTTAAAATAGTTGTAATCTTGATTTTTACATTTTTAATTTATAAATAAATGAAATAATATTTAAAAATTTGAGTGGATTTTAGTATAAAACGATTGTTACAAATTACTAATATCTTTAAAAGGAGTATTATGGAATTAATTAGATATTTGAATGCATATTTTACTTTTTAGTGTTTTTAGGCTGGATATGGAAAGAGCATACTGCACAATCGACCAAAGAAAAATGGCAAAATCGTGGATTTTTGTATGTACATTATGTCCGATTTATGGTTTTGGTTCGATTTTAGGATTGATTTTTATGATCTTATTTCAATGGGTAAAATTTCATCTTTCTTGGTGGCAAATATTTATTATGGGATTTATTGCTAGTATGGTATTAGAATATCCAACATCTTATGTGCTTGAAAAAATGTTTTCATGCTAGATGGTGGGATTATAGTGATATGCCACTTAATATAAAAATGGAAGGACTTGTGCGATTACTTCTATGGTTTTGGGATTGGAGCAATTATTATAATGGAATTTTATTCCACTTTTTGAAAAATTTATGTGACAATTCCAAATAATTTTGCAATAGCTCTTGCTGTTGTTTTACTGGCTATACATTCTTCGGATTTTACACTTACAGTTTCAGGATTGACTAACTTCCAAAGAAATATTGCTGAACTTGAAGAAGAGTTCCAAGATAAAAATGACTTTGACTGTTGATAAAATTTTTTGAAAGACATAGTAGATTATATGGTAGAACATTAAGCAGAATTGCTTCTTTTTAGGATGGGTGAATCTGTAATATGATTGCAGATAGATTAGTAAAAATAAGGCGTGATTTAAAAAGAAAAATAATTTGTTTTATTGATTTGTAGTTATAAAAATATTATTTTCAATTTAGGTATTGACAAAAATGTTTTTGTCCCTTATAATCTATAGCAAGACGTTGAAGAGAAGAGTAGAAAGTTATTCAATCAATACAGAGACATTTCGTTTGGTGAGAGAAATGAGAGAGAAGCTTTCGAACATGGCCTTGGAGTCATCACATCGAGATCTATTTTTAGATTTAGGGTTGTGACGGGTGTGCCCGTTATAGCATTGCGAGTATGATAGTACTCAATAAGGTCTTTTTAGTGATAAAAAGATGAATTAAGGTGGTAACACGTGAGTTTTCGCTCTCGTCCTTTGTTGGATGGGAGCTTTTTTTATTCTCATAACTAGGTGCGCAACTAGTTCCTTAAATCTTTATTGTACTTCTCATTCTCTTTAATAAATATGTTTAAATACAAAGGAGAAGATTATGAAAAAAAAAGAAAGATATTTTTATAGTAGGATTAGCACTATTTGGTTCCCTACTTTGGACAGGAAATCTTATATTTCCACCTCATTGGGATTTTTTATCAGAGTCAATGGTCTTTGGCTGCAATAGGATTTTGCATTTCAGCAGTTTTAATGCCAGTAGTTGATTATATGTAATTTCTGAAAAATGGCGGTTCTCTTGAAGCTATGACTGAAGATATACACAAAAATTTTGCAAAAGTTTTTATATTATTTATAATGGTTTTTGCAGGATGTATTTTCTGTGCCTCGTACAGGAGCGGTTGCTTATGAATTAGGATTTAAAGCACTTTTTCAAGTGTATCTATTGTATTATTTATCATTGGATATTTTTGTTATTGCACTATATTTTTCATTGGATATAAATAGAATGATTAATAGTGTTGGTAAATCTTAACACCAGTTTTGGTAGTAGTATTACTTGGAATTATTATAAAGGGAATTTTTACTCCAATAGAGTTCCAACATTTCCACAACAAAGTGGAGTTTTACTCATTCATTTTTAGAAGGTTACCAAACTGGAGATTTAATAGTAAGTTACCTTATAGGTACTGTTTTTATAGGAGATATTGTTTATAGAGGATATCGTACAGGCAGAGAAAGAAATAAATTAACTGCTTATTGTGGAGTAATAGCTTTAATTCTTTTAGCAGTAATTTATGTAGGACTTATATATTTAGGAGCTTCAGTAAGTAGCTATTATTCAAAAGATATAGATAGAAGCCAGCTATTATTGGCAATTGCTGAAAGAGTTTTTAGGAAAGAATGGAATGTTATTCTTTCAATAGCTAGTAGTTTTGGCTTGTGTAACAACTGCCATCGGTCAAATTACATCAATAGCAAACTTTTTCCATGATTTTTCGAATGGAAAGATACCACACAAGATAGCTGCTGTAGTTTCATCAGTTGTTGGTGCTACAATTGCAGTACTTGGAGTTGAAAACATAGTTTACTATGCAACACCAATTTACAAGGGAGTTTACCCTAGTTTAATAGTATTAATGACTTTTGGGTATTTTTCGTAAAATTTATACCTAATAAAGCAAAGTTTTAGATATGTACATGAAATTTTTACATTGCAGTAGAGTGTATTAGAAGCAATTTTATCTGTAGCCAATGTACCTAGTATCAAGGCATTTATTGATATACTTCCACTAAGTAGTCTTGGATTTACTGGGTATTACCTGCAACACTTGGACTTATTGTAGGAGCTGTAAGTGGTAGTGAACCTATAACTCAATTTGAATAAAAAATTTTTAAAGGAGAAATAAAAATGACAAAAAATATAATACAAGCACAATCTGACGTCCAAAGGTGGTTATGAACCAAAAACGGAGAATCAAGAGTGGTTCCAATAGTACAATCAACAACTTTCAAATACGAATCATCAGAAAAATGGGAGATTTATTTGATCTAAAAGATTCAGGATACTTTTATACAAGACTTGCAAACCCTACAAATGATGCAGTAGCAAATAAGATTTGCCAACTAGAAGGTGGAGTTGCAGCACTTTTGACATCATCAGGACAAGCAGCAAATCTCTATGCAATATTAAATATAGCTAGTGCAGGGATCATATAATTTCAACTTCTGCTATCTATGGTGGAAACTTATAACCTATAGCAAATACAATGAAAAATTTAGGAATTGAATCAACTTTTGTTGACCCTGATATTTCAGTTGAAGAGTTAGAATCAAAGTTTAAACCAAATACAAAATTAATTTTGGTGAAACTATATCAAATCCATCACTTAATATTTTAGATATAGAAAAATTTGCAAAAGTTGCTCATAAAAATGGAGTGCCACTAATAGTTGATAACACATTCCCTACACCAATCTTCTGTAGACCTTTTGAATGGGGAGCAGATATTGTCACTCACTCAACTACAAAATATATGAATGGATCTGCAAATGCAGTTGGTGGAGCAGTTGTAGATTCAGGTAATTTTGATTGGACAAAGTATAGCGAAAAATATCCAGGTCTAACAACTCCTGATGAAACATATCACGGAACAGTATATACTGAAAGCTTTGGAAAGGGTGCATATATTACAAAAATGACAACTAACTTAATGAGAGATTTAGGTTCTATACCTTCACCACAAAACTCATTCTATCTTGGAGTTGGTTTAGAAACTTTACACTTAAGAATGGAAAGACATTTTGAAAATGCATTAGTCTTGCTAAACATTTAGAAAAACATCCTAAAAAGTGCTTGGATTTCTTTTCTCAGGTATTAGAAAAATGATAGCCAACACGAATTGGCTCAAAAATATTTACCTAATGGATCCTGTGGAGTAATATCATTTGGAATCAAAGGTGGTAGAGAAGCTGCAGTTAAATTCATGGACTCACTAAGACTTGCTGCAATTGTTACTCACGTAGCAGATACAAGAACTTGTGTTCTGCATCCTGCATCAACAACTCACAGACAAATGAATGATGAAGAATTAATGGCAGCGGGAGTATCTCCGGACTTAATTAGACTTTCAGTAGGTATAGAAGATATTCGTGATTTAATAGACGACATTGACCAAGCTTAGAAAAATAAATTAAATTAAATACTTTAAAAGAGTTGTTTATAGTTGATTGTATATTCAGTATAGCAACTTTTTTAGTAATACTAAAAGAGAAAAAGAATGATAGTTGTGATATAATATATTTGATAAGTTTAAACTATGGGGATGATATTATTTGAATTGAAAGAGAATGAAAGTATTCGTTCCAAAAAGTATTTGTATGTAATTTATTTATTTTAGCAATTGCTTTCACATTTAGTCAGCTTCTCGTAAGAGATGATACTTATGTCAATATTGAAAGAAGTGGAGAGAGAATTGGCATAGCATTTTTTTATAAATATGATAATAAGATTTATGCACTTATTCCAAGTGGGGATATTATATGTAGAGGATGCAGATGTAGATTCTTTTAGTATTATTAATTCAGAGAATACTTATGATTCTCATGTTGTTGGAATTGATAAAAAATCATGTTTATTTTGGAAAATGTAAAATTGAAGACCTTAATCCAAAGGAAATAACTAATGTTGGAAATGGATATTATACTGATGGTAAAAAGTACTTATTTTTGTTCTTCACTTTCTGAGAGAAATGATGAGATTTCTTATGTTTCAGAAAATTTTTGGACATATAGTTCATGCTTTTTTTAAGGATAAAAAGCCTAAGTCATATATTTATCCATATCATAAATTAAATACTGAAAAGAAAAATTTCGAAAAATTAATAATTTAATATATTTTTGCAACAGATGGAGATGTGCTATATTACAAGGAAAGGCTTTTGAAAACGCAGATGCAAATACTATGAAGCAGGTTTCTAAACATGGAGAGTATTTTGTGATAAAAATAATGTTTATTACAAAAATGAACTTTTACCAATTAGAAAATAGTGGGGAATTAGAAGTCGTCTCAGTTGAGCAGGGGGACGATTTGCTTTATGATAAAAAGAGTGCAGAAGTTTTTAAAGGTAATTTTAGATTTGACGAAAAATTTTGTCTCCTTATAAAAGTAATTGGAAATAGTAGTCTCATATTCATAATCTATTTTTTTGTTTCAAAAGATGGAGTATATTTTTATAATCAAAGAAAAAAATAAGCAGGTAAAAATTGGAGAAAATATTTTTAAAGGAAATGTTGAATTTTTAGATGAGAATGTGTTTTGTGATGAGGAAAATATCTATTTTTTTAAATTCTTATGAAAAGTATATTGTTAGATTTAGAGTTCCACATATTAGACGATTGTATTCAAGAAATTCTCAAATAGTTAGCTTGATAAAAAGAAGGTTGGGAAAAAGTAAAAGACATACAAAGTAATGTAATAGGCTCCGTTTGGACAAAAATGGGAAATACTATTATTTTGACAATTTAGAAATAGCCAACTTATTAACGATACAGTTTTTGAAATTACTGACAAAGAAGTATTGAATGAATTATTATCAGATGAAAGCAGAATAACAGTAGATAGAATTAGAGAAATAATAAAAGACGAAAAATGCAAGCCGTATCAGGAGAAGTGAAATATACAGCAACCGTAAAATATAGTCATTACTACCTTTATATGATTTTATTATTTCCTTTTTGTAATTATTGGTAGTATATTAAAACAAAAAGGCAGAAGAAAACTACTTAAATATAATGAAAAATATAAGTAAAATATATACTACTATTAGATTTTTTTAAAAATGTTTGATTAAAAATAATACAGAATATATCATATAATGTCAAAAATGTTGATTTGTGAATTTTTGTGTGATTACAATGGTTATAGATAGTTGTATTCTAGATAACTTTGTGGTATAATTACACTGAAAAAGTTATCAGAAAGTATTGACAAATGTCGAAAGATGAAAGTTGTTTATTTATTTTTATACGGATAAAATGAATTTGTCATTTTGATATGGAGGAAAATAAAAAGGAGATGAAAAGATGAAGAACAAAATTAAAAAGTTCTTTCTTTTTACAGCGTTAGTGATAGCTTTTGGGTGATAATACCCGGAGCATCTTTTGTCCATGCTGCAAGTACGTTAAATGTAGCACAATATACAAAAACTAGCGGAGTTGTAAAAGGAGTAAAAGGTAGTAATGCTGGAACTTATGAAGGAAAAGTGGGACGCAAAAATTCCAATGGGAAAAGTGATGGCAGGAATTGAAAGTGAAATGAAACAAGCTGCAGATTCTGGTTATTATCCACATGGAAAAGATGGGAAATATAAGATAGCATATGTTGAATACAAAGTTACATTTCCTGAAGGTGTAACTATTGACAGCACTAAAATTTCAACTGCCAATTCAACTGGTATGTTTAATAAAGCAGCATTTACTCATACTGTAGATGGACAAGTTGTTACATTTAAATTTCCATTACGCGATGAGAATTGGGCAGGTATATATAAGCACTACAAGGACGATGGTGGAGCTACTTCAGATAAGACTATAGATATCAGTATTCCATATACTGTAAAAGCAAATAGTCTTAATGAAGCCAAAGCTTTAGAATCTAAAAATGTAACTGCAAAAGGTGATTTTGAAACACATGCTAGTGGTACTTTGTACTCATTTACTAAGAAGGTTTACAATACAGATGTTAGTACAAAAACCATTAGCTCCTGATTTTTCAAAGTCTGATGTATTCGTTAAATCTACAGAACAAGATATTTCACAAAAAGGAAAATTTAGACGGAGATTTATTGGTTAATGGAAATACACAACATGATAAGGTGCACGAAGCTAATAAAAATGATTCATTGACTATGACCGGACTTTTAAATGTTTCTCCTATCAAGAAACAATTGAAAGAACTTGAAGATAAATATCCTTCTTCCGGTGTCGCAACAGATATTAAAGTAGAAAATGTAAATACAAGCTTTACAGCAAAATGACTTTGCCGAAGAAATGAAATTTGCAGATGGTTATACAGTTGAATTAGCCGAAGCAAATGGTAAGTTTAAGATTACCGAACAAAAAGTAACAGGCAAAACAATTACTGTTACTCTTACTGTTGCAGATAACATTAAAACTTTTAAAGAAGTTAAAGAAGCTGTATATGGAGTAGAAAATGATTTAAAAAGTTAATGTAAAAGGTGTTAAATTTGATACAGATAAGGCTAAAGCTAATACAAATTATACAATTAACGGAATGGTTTCCGTAAATTCACAGCAAAGGCTACAAAACATTCTTGACAGGAAATGTAATCAATTTTGATTATATTTGGGAAGGTGTTCAACTTGCCGGAGGAGAAGATTCAACTGATCCTACTACTAAAGATATAAAATTAACACTTAAATATGTAGAAACTGCTGAAAATACATTCGAAGCAACTCAAAAATTATTAGGAGATATCTTAGTAGGAGACAATACAGAACATGATAAAGTTTATGAAGTTGAAAAAGGAACAAAGTTGCTTTTACCGGTTCTTTAGATGTATCACCGGTTAAAAAAACAAATGAAAGATATAGAAGAACAATTCAAAAAGACAAACACAGACCCTTCAACTATTAAAATTTCTGATTATAGTTCAACTTTTTACAGCTACATTAACATTGCCTGAAGAAATGGATTTCGAAGGAAACTGCAAGTATCATTATTGAATGATAATGGAAAATACAGGATAGTTAGTTCAAGTGTGAGCGGAAAAACTATAAAGGTAGTGATGACAGTAAATAAAGAAGTAAAAATCATTTGCTGAATTAAAAGATGCTGTAAACGGAATGGAAGATAAGCTTAATGTTGTAGTTAATGGTGCTAGATTCAATAATAAAGCATTAGAAAATACAAATTATACAGTTAAAGGAACAATGACCGGAGAACTTAAGGCAAAAGCTAGAGAAACAGCAACTGGAAATGTGATTAATTTTAAGCTAAACTGGTATGCAGAACAACTACCGGAAGGAGCTGATGCAATTAATCCTACAAGTAAAGACATCACATTTACATTAAAAATATGTAGCTAAAAAGCCATCGGTTAATCCAACAACCAACAACACCTGGTAATAAGAAACCAAATAATAAATTACCAAGAACAGGTGCAGGAACAAGTATAGCTTTTTATATACAGTTCTAGTTGAATATCAGAGCTTTAATTGTTGGATTAAAAAGAAGAAAAATGAAAATTAATAACTGTTAATTTCATAATAAAGATAAATAAATCGACCTTTTGGATACGACTGAGCTATTTCTAGAGGTCGATTTTGCATATTTATAATGTTTTTAGTGGCTTAATTGTAAGGGAGAAGATAATGGAGTAATTTATTTCTTTGACAGGCATTTTAAAAGGTATCTTTGAAGGGTACAAAGCACTTAGTCCATCTGATACCGGTATTTTTCCAAATGGAATTTCATGTCAGGAAGCGGATGTGAATATGTGGTTTTATACTAAAGATGGTAATACTATTGCCTTTTGATTCAGGACATATGAATTTTTCCGAATGTCAATCTTGAGTTTGAAAAATTAATATAAATCCGGATAATATTAAACATGTTTTAACTCATGTTGATGTAGATCATGCCGGTGGAATTGATAAGAATGGAAAGAATATTTTCCCAAATGCTCAAGTGTATATTAGCGAAAATGACGAACAATATTTAACAGGACAACTTTATAGAATGAAGAAATTAGGATTTTTAAAGCTTAATATTGGTGTAAGTTTATCTCCTGGATACAAGCTTTATCCAAGACGGACAAGTTTTTGATATTGAAGGATAAAAATAATTGCTATTCATATTCCTGGACATACAATTGGACATATGTGTTATATTGTTGATGACAAAATTTTTATAAGTGGAGATTGTTTATTATTAATAAAAAGGTGGTTATCCATTCTTTGACTTTTTTTCACAATTTCGGAAATGAATATCCTTAATTAAATTAAAAGAAAAAGTTAAGAGATATAACATTGAAGCAGTCTGCACCGGTCATAGCGGATATAGAAAATTTGATGATAATACTTTTGCTCATATTGGCGATACTGCGGACTTTGCAGGAAAAATCATTTTTGATGAAGATGCTCCTGATGACTGTAAAGGAAATATTAGTTATAAATGAAAAAGTTTAGTATGAAGATAATTATATATTCTATCTTAATTAATATAAATTAAATAGGCTCCTGAATTACTGCTAGAGCCTTTTAAGAAATTCAAAATATGTTTTAAGGCTTATATTTAGGGCAAATTATAATAAAATATAGAGCATATTATGAGGAGTACAAAATGGAATTAAAAAGTGTAGTTGAAAAGCAAAAAGAATTTTTTAACACAGATGCGACAAAAGTCTGTTGAATATAGAATTAGTATGTTACGAAAACTTGAGAATGTAATTAAAGAGAACGAAAAGCAAATACTATCTGCATTAAATAGTGACCTTTCAAAATCAGATGCAGAAGGTTATCTTACTGAAATTGGAATAGTATATGGTGAAATTCGTGAGGCATTGAAAAATGTAAAAGAAATGGAGTGCTTAGAAGGGTAAGGGGAAGTCTTGGTACATTTCCTGCCAAAAAGCTATGTCTATTCAGAGCCGTATGGAGTTGTATTAATAATATCTCCTGAATTATCCTTTTAATTTGTCGCTTTTCTCCACTGGTTGCTGCTATTGTTGCAGGAAATTGTGTTGTTATAAAATGCTCAAAAGAGAGCAAAAATACATCAAAAATAATTAGAGATATAATAAATAAAACATTTGAAGAAGAATATATTTACTGTGTAGATTCTGAACTTGATTATGATGAAATTCTTCATCAAAGATATGATTTTTATATTCTTTACCGGAAGTGCAAGAGTCGGGAAAATTATAATGCTGTAGCGAGTGAAAATTTAATTCCTGTATCTTTGGAATTAGGAGGAAAGAGTCCTTGTATTATTGACGAAACAGCTGATATTAAACTTTCAGCAAAACGTATCGTATGGGGAAACTATTAAATGCGGACAGACATGTGTTTCAATAGACTATATTGTTGTTCATAAAATGTAAAGAAGAACTTATTAAATGCTTGCAAAAAGAAATTGGATTGAGATATCCTGATGCTGTAAATAACAAATCTTATCCAAAAATTATTAATACTCATCATTATGAACGTCTTTTAAATTTAATAAAGACTGAGTCAAAAAGTAATTAGTGGAAAAAGTAATGATCGCGAAAGAAAGATTGAACCTACAATATTTCCTAATGTAGATTTTTAATCACGAGATTATGAAAGGTGAAATTTTTGGACCTTTGTTACCGATTATTGAGTATGATGATATAGATAAAGTTATTAATATAATTAAAGAAATAGAAAAGCCATTAGCATGTTATATTTTTTCTCAAAGAAAAGAAAACGCCGAGAATATTATTAACAGTCTTTCCTATGGAGGAGGTTGTGTTAATGATACTATAATGCAACTTGCAAATAGTCATGTTCCTTTTGGTGGAGTAGGAAATAGCGGTATGGGCTCTTATCATGGGAAACATGGTTTTGATTTATTAAGTCATAAAAAGGAATTGTAAAAATAAAACAATTTTTGATTTACCATTTAGATATGCACCTTTTGATTTGAAAAAATTGGAACGTATTTTAAACGTATTATGTGATATATATATGAATAAATGTTATTATATTAAAAATTATAATATTTATAATTAAATTTTTATCGATTTATAAAAGAGAATTCTTTTCTGATTGTTCAGTGATTCTTTTTGTGGACTTAATCTTAGATTGTATCATCACATAATCATAATAATTATAACAATTAAAAATATTAGACTTACTGTCATTTTATGGTATAATAGCCTATGACTTTATATTTTGATGTAAAAACTGGAATTAGTATAAATTTATTATGGATTTTTGAACTTTTATAAATGTTGGAGAACATCTAATTTGTAAATTTTACATATATTTAAAGTCTGAGTTTATTATGAAACAAAAATAATAAAGTTTGAAAAGTACTAGAAAGGGAAGAAAAATTTGAAAAGAGATTTAATTAAAAGAAGTTTAAGTATTTTTCTCGTAGTTACGATGGTTTTTCAATTATATTACATGCAAAGATTACAGCACATGCTGATGAAGTGCATTCAAATGTAATAACAAAAGCAAATATTACAGATTTGGAGGGTAAAGTCGATTACGAAGCCAATGCCTGCTTGGAAAGCATTTAGGATAAATGCGAGTATGAATTGCAAACAATCAGGTAAAAGAGGGGATACTACAACATTGACATTGCCCAAAGGTTTTTCACCTGCATCTCCATTTAAATTTGAGATTAAAGCTGGAAATGATGTATGCAAATGGACAAATAGTTGATGGTAATCCTGCAAAAGTGGTTATTACCCATACAAAAATATGCCCAAGAACATTCTCATGTTAAAGGATCATTTTTATTTTAATATTCAAATTAATAGTAACACGCAAACTCAAACAGGTGTTATTCCGGTAACACTTACTGCAAAAGGGAGATGGAAACAGTTGTTCCAGCAGGCACTGTTACTTATAATCCGCAACAAGTTTCACCTGTACAAGTAATAAAAAGGTGGCTGGATGGATAGTAAAGATAAAAACTATCGGTCATTATAAAATAAGTATTAATCAATCCAATAAGGAAATGGTAAATGCAAAGGTAACTGATGAACTTTTGAATCTGGGAGTTCAATATGTTGAAAAATTCTTTTCCAAATACTTGAAGGTAAATGGGTTAAAAATGCAACAGGAACAGATATTTTATTTACTGATGAGGTAGATGTAACTGCACAATATAAGAGCAAACTTAAAATTGAAGGAAATAAGTTTACACTTGATATTGGAAATAGACCTGCTGGTAAAGGACTAATGATTAGATATAAAGTTAAAATATCCTATGAACCTGTGGTTGGTGAAGAATTTAAAACAAAGTGGAACTTATAGATGCCGGAAAAACTTTTTAAGCATAATACGTCTTATAAAATTATAGATGCCAGTGGTGGTGGCGCAGGATATGTATATAAAATTAAAGTGCATAAAAAGGAATGACGGATCATCATTATCCGGAGCAATGTTTGATGTTATTCGTGTGCGTAACAACCAAAAAGTTGGAACTATTACTACCGGTACTGATGGAAAAGGTGAACTTGGAAATTTAGTTTTGGATAGATATAAACTCGTTGAAACAAAAGCACCTGACAATTATCTCACCTTTAAAAAGATCCAGTTTATGTTGAAGAGAAAGATTTTGATGAAAATAGCAGAATTGCATTAAAAACCATAGAAAATAAACTTAATGAAAAATTTCTATTCCAGTAATTAAAAATGGATTGGTCCTGCAAAAGATTCAGTAACTGTACAACTTAAAAAGTAGGAGTAATGATGTAATTCAAGAACATGAACTAAAAAGCAAGTGAAAATTGGACATATACATTTACAGGACTAAATAAGTATGAAGCAGATGGTTCAGAAATCAAATATGAAGTAGTTGAAAAGAATGTACCTGAAGGATATATCTAGAAATTACCGGAACAATGCAAGACGGATTTACAATTACGAACAAAAATACTGAAAAGTAAAAATTCCTGTAGAAAAAGAAATGGGAAGACAATAATAACCAAGACGGTAAGAGAGTTAAGGAAATAGTTGTAAGATTAGTAAAGAATGATATTCCTACAGATAAGATAATAAAACTAAATGAGCAAAATAATTGGAAAGGTGAATTTACAGACCTTGACAAATATGATGCACAAGGAAACAAAATTAAATACACTGTTAAAGAAGAAACAGTAGTGAAGGATACGATACTGAAATAATTGCAGGGCAAGTAGATGGAGTTTTAGGATATAATTAAAAACAAACATAATGTTGAAAAAAACTGAAATTCTGTAGAAAAAGAAGTGGATTGACCTGCAAGCGTTGAAGAAGTAACTGTAAAATTATTTGCTGATGGTGTAGATACTGGAAAAACTTTAACTTTAAAGAAAAGTGAAAATTGAAAGGTAAATTTACAAACCTTGATAAATACAAAAATGGAAAAGAAATAGTTTATACAATCAAGGGAAGCAAAAAGTAGAAGGTTACAGCAAGATAGAAGGAAATGCAAAAGACGGCTTTGTGATTACAAATAAGAATGTAGAAAAGACAGAAGTTCTGTAGAAAAGAAATGGATAGGAAAAAGCTGTAAATGAAATTGAGAAAACTTTTAGCAAATGGAAAAGAAGTTCAATCAGCTAAATTAAACGAAGCAAATTCTTGAAACATACATTCAAAGACTTGCCAAAATATGACGATAATGGAAAAGAAATAACTTATACAGTAAAAGAAGTAGCGATTGAAGGATATGAAAGCAAGATAGAAGGAAATGCAAAAAGACGGCTTTTGTAATCACAAATAAGAATTTAGCAAAGACAGAAGTTCCAGTTGAAAAAGAAAGTGGCTAGGAAAAGCTGTAAATGAAATTGAAGTAAAACTTTTAGCAAATGGAAAAGAAGTTCAAACAGCTAAATTGAATGAAGCAAATTCTTGGAAACATACATTCAAAGATTTACCTGTATATGATGACAATGGAAAAGAAATAACTTATACAGTAAAAAGAAGTAGCAATTGAAGGTTACGAAAGTAAGATAGAAGGAAATGCAAAAGACGGCTTTGTAATCACTAATAAGAATTTAGCAAAGACAGAAGTTCTTGTTGAAAAAGAATAGCTAGGAAAAGCTGTAAATGAAATTGAAGTTAAATTATTAGCAAATGGAAAAGAAGTTCAATCAGCTAAATTAAATGAAGGAAATTTTGGAAACATACATTCAAAGACCTACCTGCATATGATGACAATGGAAAAGAAATAACTTATACAGTTAAGGAAACAAAAGTAGAAGGTTACGAAAGCAAGGTAGAAGGAAAATGCAAAAGACGGCTTTGTAATCACAAATAAGAATTTAGCAAAGACAGAAGTTCCTGTAGAAAAGAATGGATAGGAAAAAGCTGTAAACGAAATTGAAGTTAAATTATTAGCAAATGGAAAAAGAAGTTCAAACAGCTAAATTAAACGAAGCAAATTCTGGAAACATACATTCAAAGACTTACCTGTATATGATGACAATGGAAAAGAAATAGTTTATACAGTAAAAAGAAGTAGCGATTGAAGGTTACGAAAGCAAGATAGAAGGAAATGCAAAAAGACGGCTTTGTAATCACAAATAAGAATTTAGCAAAGACAGAAGTTCCAGTTGAAAAAGAAATGGATAGGAAAAGCTGTAAATGAAATTGAAGTAAAACTTTTAGCAAATGGAAAAGAAGTTCAAACAGCTAAACTGAATGAAGCAAATTCTGGAAACATACATTCAAAGATTTACCTGTATATGATGACAATGGAAAAGAAATAGTTTATACAGTAAAAGATAGCGATTGAAGGATACGAAAGCAAGATAGAAGGAAATGCAAAAAGACGGTTTTTGTAATCACAAACAAGAATTTAGCAAAGACAGAAGTTCCAGTTGAAAAGAAGTGGATAGGAAAAGCTGTAAAATGAAATTGAAGTAAAACTTTAGCAAATGGAAAGAAGTTCAAACAGCTAAATTGAATGAAGCAAATTCTTGGAAACATACATTCAAAGATTTACCAGTATATGATGACAATGGAAAAGAAATAACTTTATACAGTAAAAGAAGTAGCGATTGAAGGTTACAGAAAAGATAGAAGGAAATGCAAAAGACGGCTTTTGTAATCACAAATAAGAATTTAGAAAGACAGAAGTTTCCAGTTGAAAAGAATGGATAGGAAAGGCTGTAGAAGAAATTGAAGTAAAACTTTTAGCAAATGGAAAAGAAGCAAACAGCAAAAATTAAACGAAGCAAATTCTTGGAAACATACATTCAAAGATTTACCTGTATATGATGACAATGGAAAAGAAATAGAATATACAGTAAAAAGTAAGCAATTGAAGGATACGAAAGCAAGATAGAAGGAAATGCAAAAGACGGCTTTGTAATTACAAATAAGGAAATTCTAAAGAAAACCCTAAATTGGCTAAGACAGGAATTGGAGCAAGTGCTCAATTTATTCAGAATTTTAGCTATATCAGGTGGAATAATGTTATTCTTGAAAAAGAAATCAAAAAGAAAAAAATACAAGTATCTAGATTTTGATTTAAATATAACATACAATTATAATAAAAATTAGTAATTAAAGTTAGGAGTAAAAATTAAAAATACTCCCTGATATTATGAAAAATAACAAGTTCCAGGCACTCATCTGACGTGAAGTATCGTGAAGGGGAGGTTCTTATTTAGTTTTTAAAACAATCAACAAATAAGAAATTAAGTAAGTTTATTTGTTTTATAGTTAAGAAAAATTATAAGAAAATATTTCAAAATAAATATTCATAAAATCACAGGATGAGATTAATGAAAAAGGGTAATTACATTAGGTAAAACGATATTTTTATATAAAAATAAATATTATAAAAATTGTAAAAATAGTAGACAATTCATTCTATATTATGCTATAATTTAGCTAATAAAAATTTTAAAAATTTAGAGATATTAATTAGAAGAAATCGAATACATTTTAAATCGCTTTTATATGATAATTAAAATTTACTAGTAGTTTTACATAAAGTTCATTAATTCAAAGTTTTATGATTATTTACTATGGAGTTGTTAAGATGTAAGTAATCTATACTTTAATATGAAAGGAGAAATAAAATGAAAAAGAAGTAAGCAAAATTTTTAAAAGCGCAGTCTCGTTTGTGATTATCTTTTTGATGGTAATATCAGCGTGATTCAACCATCCTCAAAAACTAAGGCTGACGGATTTCCAAATGATGCTACGAGTATCTCCGGATGGTAAATATTACTCAGCAGGGAAAAGTAACGTTTAGGAATGGTTACATCAGATGAATCACATACTCCAGTAGAGCTATTCGGTTTTTGTATGGCAAATAGCAAAGAGATATCCCGAATATGATGCGGATAAGGATAAATATTTCGGTGTGTATGACAAATATTAAATCTAAAATATGAGAGTTTTTAATAAACTTGTTAGAGATAATCACTTACCAGGGGTTGTTTCACAGGTCATGATGAACTTTGGAATAAAGTATCTAAACTTATTTATATTTATTTGAAAGATCCCACTGATGTTATCGGAAGATCTGGTGGGCAACTGACAAGATGCAATTAATGAATTTTTATACTGTTGTTCAAAAATGAAATATGGCGTTATACAGATGGTTACAAAGTTGATAAAGATAGTAACCAATATTGGTTTTATAAATACCAAAACAGGGTCAAAAAGCAGTATACTTATTGCGTGAAGCCGTAGATAGTATCAATGTGCCTGCTGATTTTGAACTTCGTGGTTATAAACCCGAGGGGGTTCAAGGTCAAATCGGATATCAGGCTATTGTAACCGGTAGATTGAAAAAAGACCAACCAGTTGGAGAAATAAAAACAACAGTAACGGCTGGAGGAAAAACTTCAACTGAAAATGAAGTTGCAACGTTAAAGGCAAAGGATATTGAAGGTGGAGTTGAAGTTTCGGATAAGGTAACATATAGGGACTTTATCCAAATGTAGAATATGATGTTGAAGGTAAAAGTTTATGAAGTAAAAGATGGAAAACTCGTTAATCCTGATAATCCTGTTTCTGAAGTAAATGGTAGTACAAATTTAAAAACCCTGATGCAACAGGAAAAGGCGAATGGACATAAATTTTTGGAAAACTTAATTTAGAAGCCGGAAAAATCCTATGTAGTTTTTGAGAAAGTAGTTTCATTGGAAAAATGTCATAGATACAGACGGAGATGGAAAGCCGGATAAGAAACAAGAATTAACACATGAAGATCCGAAAGATAAATCACAAACATTTACAGTTTTACCTAATGAAGAAGTTGAAAAGAAGTTGTATTCAGCAAAGTAAATGTAGGCGGAGAAGAAATAGCGGAGCTAAAATCCAAATTAAAGATGTACAAGGACAAGTAGTAAAAGAATGGACATCGAAAAGCTGGACAAAGCGAAATTATTAAGTTAAAAGCCGGAACATATATATTCCATGAAGAAGCGGCTCTAATGGGTACCTAAAAGTTACGGATATAACTTTTGAAGTGGACGAACAAGGAAAGGTTACAGTTAAAAATGCAAACGGAAACGAAGTAAAAGCGAATGAAAATAAATTAACAGTAACAGACAAAAACTGAATCCGGTTGTACCGCCAACACCAGGTGAAAAGAAGCATTATTCAGCAAAAGTAAATGTAGGCGGAGAAGAAATAGCGGAGCAAAAATCCAAATTAAAGATGCACAAGGAAATGTAGTAAAAGAATGGACATCGAAAAGCCGGACAAAGCGAAATTATTAAGTTAAAAAGCCGGAACATATATATCCATGAAGAAGCGGCTCCTAACGGATACCTAAAAGTTACGGATATAACTTTTGAAGTGGACGAACAAGGAAAAGTTACAGTTAAAAATGCAAACGGAAACGAAGTAAAAAGCGAATGAAAATAAATTAACAGTAACAGACAAAACTGAACCGGTTGTACCGCCAACACCAGGTGAAAAAGAAGTATTATTCAGCAAAGTAAATGTAGGGTGGAGAAGAAATAGCAGGAGCTAAAAATCCAAATTAAAGATGCACTAAGGACAAGTAGTAAAAAGAATGGACATCAAAAGCCGGACAAAGCGAAATTATTAAGTTAAAAGCCGGAACATATATATTCCACGAAGAAGCGGCTCTAACGGATACCTAAAAGTTACAGATATAACTTTTGAAGTGGATGAACAAGGAAAAGTTAGCAGTTAAGAATGCGGACGGAAACGAAGTAAAGGCAAATGGAAATAAATTAACAGTAACAGATAAGACAAAATCACCAACACCAGAAAACACTTGGACACCAATGATACCTTCAACAAGAAATTTAAAGGTAACAAAAGAAATGGTTGGGAACAAACGGAAATAAAAATCACGGCACCTGTAGATAAAATAGAAGTTGAATTATATAAAGATGGAAAAAGCAACAGGGCAAAAACTTGAATTGAATAAAGCCAACAGCTGGACAGGAGAATTTAAAGACTTAAAAGCATATGAATCAATAGAAAAATTCAAAGGCTTATGAATACACAGTAAAGAAGTAGGCGAAAATAACAATTCAATCAGGTTAGGGTAACAAATTATTTAAGGCAACTTATTCCGGAAATATGAAAGACGGAATAGAAGTGGTTAATACAGAAAGTCCTGCATTGTCACCTTCAATACCTTCTGAAAAACCTAAGAAGTCTAAATTGGCTAAGACAGGAATTGGAGCAAGTGCTTTCAATTTATTCGGGAATTTTAGCTATATCAGGTGGAATAATGTTATTCTTGAAAAAAGAAATCAAAAAGTAAAGAAACAAAAAAATTTTTTTAATGGTAAATAGCAGGTCCTATTGAGACTTGCTATTTTTATATAAATTTTCAAAAAGAAAATTCAAACTAGTTATATTTGTTTTTTTGATAGGTTTAATTGATAAAATCTTTTACATTGTGATAAAATAATAGTAGAAAGAGTAGGAGAGTGATACTTTGGAGAAATTAGCAAAAATATATTTTGATTCATTTGAGTCATTTGATTTTGCCGGTTTGAGTAAGTCGAAAATAGTATTATTTCTATATTGTTGAATTTTTATTGATTTACATAGTTTTTAAATTATTAAAGTTTCCGTTTAAAAATTTTTTAAAAAGATTGTTGTGAATTCTGTAATAGGATATGTGATTCTATATGTTTTAGCACTTTTTAAAGTTACTATTGTTCCATTTACCCATTTGAGCTACTTTTAGTTGGTAGTTTCAGGAACGGTAGGAATAATTTTATCATATTTATTTTATTCAATTTAAGGAGTTATAAGATGGGGTTATTTATTACTTTTGAAGGACCTGACGGGTGTGGAAAGACTTCAATAATGAATTTAATTAGGAATACTACAAGAGTAATGAAAAATAATTTTTACGAGAGAACCGGGAGGAACTAAAATATCAGAAAAATTAGAGAGATTATTTTATCTAATGATAATTCTAATATGTCGCCACGAACAGAGGCATTACTTTATTCGGCAAGTAGAGCTCAACATATTGATGAACTTATAAAACCTGAATTTAGATAAAGGAAATATTGTAATTTCAGATAGATTTGTTTTTAAGTTCGCTTGCTTATCAAGGTGGAGGTAGAGAACTCGGAGTTGAAAATGTGAAAAAGATAAATGATTTTGCTATAAACGGAGTGAATCCGGATATGATTATTTTTCTTTTATGTAGATCCTTTAACAACTTTGAAGAGAAAGTCTTTAAATGTAGATGCCGACAGACTTGAGCTTTCCGGAGATGATTTCCATAGTAGAGTTTATGATACATATATGGAACTTCTTGAGAAAAATGAAAGACGAAAAAGTTTTTAAAAAGTTGATGCTACTAAAAGTATGTCGGAAGTTTTTGAAGATGTAAAAATATAATAGATGAGAAATTGGAGGAATTGCTATGAAAATGATAATTGCAATAGTTCAAGATCAAGACTTGAACCCACTACAAGATGATTTAACTGAAAAGGGATTCAGAATGACAAATCTTGCTTCAACAGGTGGATTTTTAAGAGCTGGAAACTCAACTCTTTTGATTGGGGTTGAAGAAGAAAAGTTGGAAGAGTGTTTGAAAATAATTGAAGAAAATTGTAAAGTCAAGAGAAATTACGACATCTGTTTTGAGTGTTACAATGCCGGGCGATGCTTATATTCCTTTCCCTATGGAAGTTTTTAGTAGGCGGAGCTACATTTTTTGTACTTGATGTTGTAGATTTTGTGAGAATGTAGGTGATTTTATGAAACTTATTTTTAGCAATAATACAAGACCATATAGCCCAAGATGTTTTTAAATGAACTTTCCGAAAATAAAATTAGGGCTACAAAACTATCTTCAACTGGTGGTTTTTCAGAAAAGGAAATACAACTATTTTGATAGGGTATTGAAGAAGAAAAATTGGATAGAGTTAAAGAAATGATTTTAAATATTTCAAAAAAATAAGGAAACTGTTGATGATAAAACTGCCAATACTGTAATGTTTGTTCTAAATATGGATCAATTTATAAGGGTGTAGTTTATGAATTATACTCTTTTCAAAGAAAAGATTGAGTTTTTTTGATTTTTTTCTCAGAACTATATAGTTGAGGAAGTGAGACTTTTTTAGATAGTGTTTCTAAAGAATTAACATTAAAGGTTTTAAATCCGGAAGATGATTTTTAAAATTTTTAGAGAAATTGAAGAACAAACACATCCTGATTTGATGATAGTTGAAAGCGAAAGAAATAATATTTCTATTGATTCAATTAGAGATGATTAAATATGTTCAAAAACGACCTTTAGAGGGAAAAATATAAGTTGGTTATCATAAAAGGAGGACAGTTTTTGAGAGCTGAATCATCCAATGCTCTATTGAAAACTCTGGAAGAGTCTTTTGACTATGTTATAATCTGTATTTTAGTTGATTCAAGATATAAATTGTTGTCAACTATAAGGAGTAGGTGCATATTTGTTTCAGAAGTAAATTCTTCAGAAAAATTTTGATTATTCGGATTATGGGCGATTGTTGGATATTTTATCTCTCGCACTCAAAGGAGAATTTCTGGCAATTTATGATTCGAAAAAAATAAGGAATATCTTTTTGAGTTTAAAAAGAAGACAGAAATTTCATACCTTTTATTATATAATTTTTTAAAGAATTTTTATATTTTTTTAGAAACCGGAAAAGATGTTTCAAATGAGGATATTTTTGAAAACATTTAAAAATAATATTAATTATGATAAAGATAAATTGTTAAAAAAATTTTGGATACAATAGATATTGTTAGAGAAAATTTATATAATAATGTAAATTTTCAGTTATCAATCGAAAAAAATATTTATAACAATTTTAAGATAAATGGAGGTTTGTATGGAGAAATTTACTAATCTTATTCCGTTGATGAATGTTGACAGTAGTAAAAATTTATTTTTTTAATCATAGGACTTTTAAGTTTAATAGCGATTATAGCGGTGTTAGTTTATAAAGAAAAATAAATAATATTAACTAGATATTTAACTGCACTCATAATGTATGGAGTGCAGTTTTTTGAAAGATATTTTTATAGAACTTTGTTCATTTGACTTTATTTCTTTTTTATGTTAAAATATACGAGAAGGCGGTGCTGTTATGAATACAAAAGAGAAATTAATTATGATTAAAAAGAGTTTTGGAAAACAACATTGGAAGAAAAGTATTGATTACTATAAGACGAAGTAAAGAAGAATGTGTTGAGATTAAGGGAGTAATTGGAGATGTGTTTACATCATTTTTTTACTGTTGAGATTGAAACAGAAGAACATAAAATAAGAACTTGTTCATATTCTTACTTTGATGTTTTGACATCACAAGTGAGTTTAAAGGCGTTAATAGGAGAGATTGTTAGAACTTTGATTTTTCAAAGTTCTTTTTGAAATAAAAACAACTGAAAATTTAAATAATATCTCAGTTGTTTATATTTTTGAGTTTTAAAAATTTTAAAAATTTTTGTAAACTTTTGTAAATCATCGGAACCAGTATTGAACATACAATTATTTCGGGTATTCCGTTTGAAATGGCAACCCAAATAAAAAATTTTGCAGGATTAATTTTTAAAACTTCATATATTTGGTTCGAACAAAAATATATGCCATAGAAAGTACACCGAATGTATTTATCATTGTTCCTACCATACTTGCAAAATACAACATTGAATATGTTTTTAATGTATTTTTACAAAGATAAAGGTATAATATGTCCCTATTCTATTAATGCTCTTGGAAGTATTGATACCATAGATTTATAAACATAAATGATAATGTGCTTATTCGGATAAATGTTGAAAAATGAAAAATAATCCAAAAATTAGCCCAACAAAAAAATGATACTGTAGGTTTTTCTATTAATGCAATTAGAATTATCGGTATATGTACCGTAGTTATTCTAACCGGTCCCAATGGAATAAATCCTATAGGAGAAAGTGATAAAAATAATTACAATTGCACTTAATATTCCAATTTTCGTAATGGATTTTGTTGAAATATTTTTTCATAAGTCCCTCCTTGAATTTTTCATATTAAAGTCGTGTATATTATAGCAAAAATTTTATAAAAATTCTATAATTTTTAATATGTTTTGTTTTTTTATGCGAATTTGGTATAATTATATTCAATGATGGATGTATTTTTTGTCATAGTAGATTTTTATATAAATGGAGATATAATGAAAAATAACTTTGATTGCCACTTGTGCTTTTGGATTGGAAGCAGTTGTCAAGAGAGAAATAATTAAACTTGGTTTTGATGATATAAAGGTTTCTGATGGGAAAGTAGAATTTTTAGCAAATGTGAATGATATAGCAAAAAGTTAATTTATGGATTAGATGTGCAGAAAGAATTTTTGCTAAGTTAGATGAGTTTAAAGTTTTAAGTTTTGAAGATTTATATCAAGGACAAAGAAAATTAAATGGGAGGATTTAATTTCAGTAAATGATAAATTCCCGGTAAATGCAAATAGTGTAAAATCAAAGCTTTTTCAGTTTATCGGATATTCAAAAAGATTACAAAGAGAGCGGTAGTTGACAGGCTAAAAAAATGTTTACGGAGTTGAATGGTTTGACGAAACTTCAAATGCTTTATATTATATAGAAGTATCTATTTTAAAGGATATTGCAACTGTTACCGTTGATACTTCGGGAGAGGCTTTACATAAAAGAGGATACAGAAAGAGAGCAGGAGATGCGCCACTAAAGGAAACTTTGGCGAGTGCTATGATTAGTCTATCTTTTTGGGAGCCGAATAGAGTTTTTTTATGATCCGTTTTGTGGCAGTGGCACTCTTTGTATTGAGGCCTATATGATGGGCAGAAATATTGCTCCGGGAATTATGAGAAATTTTGCCTTTGAAAATTGGAATTTATTGGATAAAGATGCTTTGAAAAATGAAAAGAACAAGGCAAGAGCATTAATTGATTATGACAGAGATTTAAAAATTTTAGGTTCAGATATAGACAGACATTCAATTTTAATATCAAGAGACAATGCAGATATTTTTAGGCGTAGATGATGAAATTTCATTTTTATAAAAGATATGAGGATGTTGACCTGTATAATGAATATGGCTTGTTGTTACGAATCCTCCTTATGGCGAGCGTATGGGAGAAATAGTGGAAGTCGAACAACTTTATAGAGATTTTTGGTAAAAATTTAAGGAATTAGATACTTGGTCTGTGTATTTAATAACAAGTATAGAAAGTTTTGAAAAATTATATGGCAGAAAAGCGGATAGAAAGAGAAAATTATTTAATGGACGAATTAAAGTTGACTTCTATCAATTTTATGGACCTAAACCAAAATAGCAGGAGATAAAAAGTATGTATATGGATAAACTCACACATTGGAATTTTTGAACTGGTAGATTTTATGGAAGATTTAGTCAGAGTTTTTGATAAAACCGGGCTGATTGTCTATACCAACTCCAGTATGAAAAATTTTTAGAAAAATGAGGAAGGGAAATTTTGTGTATTTTCTGATGATGACATACATAGAAACGACCAAATTTTTCATCTTTAAAATGTGTTGCACCAATTGGGCATAAGGAAGATGTGAAAACTGAATTGTTATCAGTTGGAGAAAGAGATTTTTTGTAAAAAGTAGTCCTATTTTTGACGATAAAAATGAATATTGGGGCAGTATTGAAGTTTTTAGAGATATTACAGAAGAAAATAAAATTCAAAAAAAGATTTAGTAAAAATATCAAGAAATGGTAAAGAATGATATGATTACAGCATCAGATATACAAAAAGAGTTTATTGTCAAAATTAAGTCATACAGACGGATTAAATTTAGAATATAAATATATATCATCAGCACAGTTGTCAGGAGATTTTTGATGTTATAGAGTTACCAAATAATAAAACTTGTGTTTATATAGCTGATGTTATGGGACATGGAATCTCTGCAAGTATGATAACGATGTTTATAAAATTTTCTGTTAGAATGTTAGTTCATGGAAGAAAAATCGGACATCCCAGAGAAATATTAAGAGCTTTTATCAAAAAGAATTTTCGAAAACTCAATTTGGAAATGTATTTTTACAATATTTTTAGGAATTTATAATAGGGAAACTTGTGAATTTGAATATTCAAATGCAGGACATAATTCTATTCCGATTTTTATTTAATAAGAATAAAATGTACGTTTAGAATTAAGTGGATTGCCAATATCTTGGTTATTCCAAGATAGTAGATACTCTGTGGGGAAAAGCAAAACTTTGTCATGGAGATTGTGTACTATTTTTATACAGACGGACTTACTGAAACAAAAATAAAAAAATAGAGAAGAATATGGAGAAGAAAGATTTTTAATGTAGTAGATAAATATAAAAATTCACTTTCTGATAAGGAACTTTTGGACAAGTTGGTTGAAGATGTTTCTGAATTTAGATACGGAATTCAAGAAGATGATATTGCATTATTAAGTATGAGGATTTTATAATGACAAATAATTTTGAGCTGGATTTTTCAGAAGATTTATGCTTTTTGTAATTATGAAAAAGAAGCTTTTAAAGCATTAGATTTTTATTTTAAATAAAAATGGCTTGGGGAGTAAATTTTTAGGTTGGGTAACTCATCCGGAAGTTTATGACAGAGAAGAATACTCAAGGATGAAAAAAACTTTCTGAAAAAGTAAAAAGTCAGAAGTTCTTGTTGTTATCGGTGTAGGAGGAAGTTTTTTAGGGTCTAAAGCAGTTATAAAAGCGCTTAAACCCTATTTCAAACAAGATGGCTTGGATATTGTATTTGCAGGAATAATCTAAGCGGAGATTATTTGAGTGAATTAGTTGAATATATAAAAGATAAGGACTTTTTCATAAATGTAATTTCAAAAATCGGGAAGTACATTTGAAACGGCAGTTGCCTTTTAGAGTTTTAAAAAGGTGTATGTGAAGAAAAATATGGAAAAAGAAGCAACAAATAGAATTATTGTTACAACTGATGCTGAGCGAGGATTGTTAAAGGAATTCAGTGATAGAGTTAGCTATGAAACTTTTTGTGTGCCAGATGATATAGGCGGAAGATTTTTCAGTTTTAACAGCTGTAGGGTTGTTTCCTATTATGTGTGCTGGAATTGATACCGATGCAATTCTACTTGGAGCAAATGACGGGTTAGAAGAATATACTAAGAAAAGTTTAGATAATATTTCTTTAAAATATGCAATCATTAGAAATGCAATGTTTAAAGATAAAAAGGAAATAGAATATTTAGTTGCTCATGAATTTAAACTTACATATCTTCAAGAGTGGTGGAAACAATTATTTGCGGAAAGTGAAGGGAAAAACGGAAAAAGGACTTTATGTGGAAAGTGCTATTTTTTCACAAGAGATTTACACTCTTTTTGGTCAAATGATTCAAGACGGAAATAAAATCACTTTTGAAAACCATAATTGAAGTTGAAAAATTTAAAAATGATATTATTATTCCTCTTATTGAAGAGGATTTTGACAAGTTAAATTATTTTAGCAAAGAAATCACTTAATGATATAAATAAAGTTGCAGTTACAGCAACGAGAAAGGCACATACAGACGGAGACGTTCCAACCGTCAGGATTAAGGTTCCAAAATTAGATGCTTATAATATTGGAAAATTAATTTACTTTTTTGAGATGTCTTGTGCCATTTCTGCATATATGTTAGATGTTAATCCTTTTGATCAACCGGGAGTAGATAATTATAAAAATATGTATCAATTATTAGAAAAAGATGTAAAGGAGGAAGAAAAATGTATATAAGCTATATGAAAGCTATGCTAAAAAAATGTAAAAAACTCTTAAAGATTATTTACAGATTCAAGGAATACTTGTTCTATTAGCAATGCTTACTTCGTTAATTGCTGTGTATCTTATGAATTATCCTGGTAAATTTAAAGCCGGATTAATTATGGGTATTTTTAGAAGCTGTTCCAATAATAGGGAATGGACTTTTTTGTCTTATCAAATTGTTATTAATTTGATTAATCACGAAGTAGTAATTTCATCTAATTTAGCGATATTGTATCTTACAATATTGTGCGTAAGATTAGTTTTTAGAACCAATTTTATTAGGAAGAAAAACTTAATTTTAGAATTGGAATTATAATCTTTTTTTAGCACTTGTTTCTAAATTTATTGGCGGAAATAGCGGTCTTGCATAATGACTGTGATAATTTTTGTTTTGAACACTTTGATAAATATTAACGACATTTATTCTTTCGATCAAAAAGGAAAAATGAAAGAAAGAAAAGAAAAGAGACTTAGAGAAAGAGAACTTAGAAAAAAATATGATTATGAAAGTGTAGGAGATGACCATGATAATTAATAATTTTTCACCTATTGAATTAAAAGAAGCAAGAAAAATAGTAGATGAAGTCAAAGTTGAAGAAAAAAATTGAAAAAGTGTATTTCAATGATGCTTTTAGAAAAAGTTATCGCTGAAGATATAATTTCAAAAGTTAACATTCCAAACTTTGATAAATCTCCTTTGGATGGTTATGCTTTCAGGGAAGAAGATGTTGTAAATGCAAGTAAGGATAATCCCGTTGTTTTGGAAGTTATAGATGTTATAATGGCAGGAGATGTTTCTGAAAAGTCAGTTTCTAAAGGGCAAGCTGTTAGATTAATGACAGGAGCAAAAGTTCCAAGTGGAGCAAATTGCATAGTAAGATATGAAGATACTGAGTTTACTGATAAGGAAGTTAAGATTTTTCACCAATAGGAAAAAAACAAAAATATAATTGGTCTTGGTGAGGACGTAAGAAAAGGCGATGTAATAATTAAAAAGGTACATTTATTACTCCAGCAGAAATTGGAGTTTTAGCTAGTCTTAGAATTCCTTTTATTAAAGTCTATAAATCTCCTACGATAAGCGTTTTTGCTACAGGAAGTGAGTTGCTTGATGTTACTGACAAAATGGAAGATGGTAAGATAAGAAATAGTAACAGTTATACTATTGAACAACTTGGAAAAATGTATAGAGCTGATGTTATCCAATATGGAAAAAGTTGATGATGATTTGGATTCTTTAGTTGATATGTATAAAAAAAGCGATAAGAAATAGCGATATAATTATTTCTACAGGAGGGATTTCTGTTGGAGACAGTGATTTTGTTTTAACTGCAATGGATAAAATAGGAGTAAAGACTATTTTTACAAGAGTCATGGCAAAACCGGTGGACATGTTTTCTTTGGAGAATATGAAGGCAAATTCATATTTGCATTATCAGGGAATCCTGCTGCATCTTTTTATGAATTTTTTTATCTTTATGTTAGACCGATAATTTTAAAATTACAAAACAGAAATGCTAATATGCTTAAAGTTCAAAGTGAATTGTTTAACGGATTTAACAATAAGGCGAAAGTAAATAGAATATTAAGAGCAAATACATTCTACAAAGACGGGAAAATTCTTTACTGAAATTGAAAAAGGCAGGAATCAGGAGTTTTATCTACAATGGTTTCAAAAATTCTATAGTTATCGTTCCAAGTCAAACTGAAATTTCTAAAAGGAGAAATTATTGAAGCGGAGTTTTTATATGAACAATAGAGCAATTTCCATAGTTGGAGAATGTTCTAATGTTGGAAAGACAACTTTAATAAAAATTTGCTAAAAATATTTTCTAAAGAAGGCTTGAAGGTTGGAGTCGTAAAACATCATCATAGAGAATTTGATTTTTGATAGAGAAGGTAAAGACAGTTATATATTCTCAAAGTCAGGAGCAAGTTGTGTCAAAATGGTAAGTCCAAATAGAGTAATAACAGTTGAAAACCTAAATTATGAAGAATCATTGGATGATGTGTTAAAAACAATGACAGAATATGATTTTATTTTAGTTGAAGGATATAAATGGGAGAATTTAGATAGAATTGAAGTTTATAGAACAGGCTATTCAACAAAAAAATAATTTCTGAAAAAGATAAATTAATAGCAATTGTTTCGGATATAGAACATAATTTGAATATAGATCGATTTAATCCAAATGAATACGAAAAATTGCAGAAAAAAATAAAAAGATTACTTTAATATTTAATTGAGATGTAATACATCTCAATGCAAAATAACTAGATTTATAGATTTTAAATCAATGAAAAATAACTTAAGAAAATTAAGATTTTACAATGAAAAAAAGTATTATAAAGTACTTGACAAATTAAAATAAATGATTTATACTATTTAGGTATCAAATATGCACCTTTAGCTCAGCTGGCAGAGCACCTGACTCTTAATCAGGGTGTCCAGGGTTCGAACCCCTGAAGGTGCACCAATTAATTTTTAGGTTATAAAATAAGCCCAGATGGTGAAAGTTGGTATAAGAGAGTAACCAAAATATCGAGATGAAATCGAAGATATTTTGAGTTAATATCTTAGTCTAGTGCAAAGCACAGAGACTGAGCTATCGTATAGCAAAAATCATAATATTAAATATGCCCAGATAGTGAAAGTCGGTATAAGGAGTGGCAAAAACAACGAAGTTGTTTTTAGGCAATGCCTTAGTTTAGTGCGAAGCACGAGAGAATGAGCTATCTAAGAATTGAAATAAAAAGTATAAAAACTCTAAAAGTTTTTAAAAATTGAATATTATATGCCCAGATAGCTCAGTCGGTGAGAGCAGAGGACTGAAAATCCTCGTGTCGGTGGTTCGATTCCGCCTCTGGGCACCATTTGCGGGAGTGGCTCAGTGGTAGAGCATCGCCTTGCCAAGGCGAGGGTCGCGAGTTCGAATCTCGTCTTCCGCTCCATTTCGATTTGGCGACATAGCCAAGTGGTAAGGCAGAGGTCTGCAACACCTTCATCTCCAGTTCAAATCTGGATGTCGCCTCCAAGGTCTCTTAGGAGACCTTTTGTTATTTAGTTTTTATTGTAAAAACAATAAGATTTTTTTACATACTTGTCTAAACTAAAAAGTGTGGGAGTTCTTATTGTGAAAGAGTAATTATGAAATTAAAAACGCTCTTAGAAGATTTAGAAATTTTTGGAAATAAAAGGAATTTAAATATTGAAAAGAAATTCAAAAGATAGAATATAATTCAAAAATGTTTCAGAAAATGACATTTTTGTTGCAATAAAAGGATATAAGACTGATGGACATATTTATATAGAGTCTGCTAAAAAGCAAGGTTGTTATGCTTGTATAGTTGAGGATTTTTGTTGATGTAGATATAGCTCAAATTAAAGTCAAAAATTCAAGAGCAGCACTTTCAAAAAGTTTCTCATAATTATTATGGAAAACCAAGTGAAGATTTGGACATTATAGGAATTACTGCTACAAATGGCAAAACTACAACGAGTTTTTATGTTAAAGAAGATTTATGAAGAAGCAGGGTTAAAAGTTGGAATTATAGGAACTGTTTATGTTAAAATTGATGATTTTTATGATTCCGTCTTATTTAACAACTCCCGAAAGTTTGGATTTACAAAAATATTTAAGTATTTTTAGAGAAAGAAAAGCTGATAAAGTTATTATGGAAGTTTCTTCTGCTGCTTTTGGAATTAGATAGAGCTAAAGATGTTGATTATAATATTGTTAGTTTTGGTAATTTAAGTAAAGAGCATATGGAGCAACATGGTAGTTATGAAGCATACAAGAGGAAAAAAATCCAAGCTGATAACGGAAGCAAAAAGAACATCAAATTGCCGTTTTAAATTTTGATAATCCGGAAATTAAAGAACTTGCCTCAAAAACTAAAGCTAAAGTTTTTTTCTTTTCATTGGATGATTCTTTTAGAAAAATTTTTTTCTATGAAAAAAATTTAGATTTATCAACAGGTCGTGGCAAAGTTTGATTTTATTATCAATAGAGATATTGAAACTAAAAATGGAATTTTGAAAAAAAGGAGAATTCCATGTTGAGCTAAATACAGCAGGATTTAGTTCAGTAATGAATTCAATGGTAGCTATATCTATTTCTCTTTTAGATGGAATAGATATAGTGACAATTCAGAGAGCTTTTAAGGATTTTTAGAGGGTGTAGAAAGAAGATTTGAAATTATCTTTTGAGAAAGATTTTCAAAATAATTGATGACCATTTTGCCAATGAAGTTAATATTGATGTTACTCTTGAAACACTTTGTAAGATGAAATATAATGATATAAAATTTTTTTATATGCAATTAGAGGGAATCGTGGAGTGGAACTAAATGAGGAAAATGCATTGAAAATCATTGAATGGAATGATAAATTAAAATTAAGTGAAATATATGCAACTTTGAGTAGGGATACTGTTACTTGGAAAGATGAAGTTTCCGATGAGGAAAGAGATATTTTTAAAAAAATAATGAAAGAAAAATAATATAAAAGTTCATTTGTTTGATACATTAAAAGAAGCGGTTGAAACTGTTATTGATATTGCACAAAAAGATGATGTGGTTATGTTTGCCGGTTGTCAAGGAATGGATAAGGCAGGAAGAATTGGACTTAATTATATTTTTGGAAAAATAACTCTTATGATAGAGAAGAAATTTTATTTCCATTAAAAAGACAGGATAGTTTAGCAGTTTGTAAAAAGATATGTAGTATGTTACAATAAATTTTACAATATGATATATAATCGGTAATCGATTTAATAAGGAGAAATTATGTGCGGATTTGTAGGATTTTACAGTAAGGATATAAAAAGATGAAAATGTAATAAAAGAGATGAACAGTCAAATAATTCATCGTGGTCCGGATAGTGACGGATATTATTTTGATAACGGAATCAATTTTGGTTTTAGAAGACTTAGTATAATTGATTTACATGAAGGTTCTCAACCGATTCTAAATGAAAATAATGATGTGGCTATAATTTTTAATGGAGAAATTTATAATTATCAAGAAATTAAGGATGATTTGTTGGAAAAAGGATATAAATTTAAAACAAATACTGATACTGAAGTTATTTTATACGGATATGAAGAATATGGTGAAGAAGGTATTTTGTCTAAATTAAGAGGAATGTTTGCCTTTACTATCTGGGATAGTAAAAAGAAAAACTTTTGAGCAAGAGATCATTTTTGGTATAAAACCATATTATTACACAATGATAGACGGAGATTTTTGTTTTTGGTTCAGAAATAAAATCATTTTTGAAATATCCAAAATTTAAAAAAAGGAAGTTAATGAAAAAGCACTAAGCATTATTTAGTTTTTCAATACAATCCATTAGAAGAAACTTTTTTTAAAGGTGTAAAGAAACTTAGACCCGGACATTATTATATATTTGAAAATGGTAAACTTGAAATAAAGAGCTATTATAATTTAACTCTTGATTATAAAGAAATGACTTTTTGATGAAGCTGTAAGCAAGATAGAAAAAGAAGTTGAAGAATCAGTTAAGTATCACAAGATTAGTGATGTTGAAGTTGGCTCTTTCTTGTCAGGTGGTGTTGACTCAAGTTATGTTGTTGCGACAGCAATGCCTAATAAGACTTTTTCTGTAGGATTTGATAATAAAGGCTTTGATGAAAACAGTTTATGCAAAAAGAACTTTCAGATAGACTTGGAATAGAAAATTTTTCTAAAAATAATTACTCCTGATGAATTTTTTTGACGGAATAAATAAAAGTGCAATATTATTCAGATGAGCCACATGCAAATTTATCTTCTGTTGCGCTATATTTCTTATCAAAAACTTGCATCTGAACAAGTTAAGGTAGTTTTATCCGGAGAAGGTGCTGACGAAATTATTTGCAGGATATAATGAATATGAAGAAGCACTCCACAAAGAATATATAAAAATTGCCATTCTGTTTAAGAAATAAGCTATATAAAAGGTTTAAAGATAAAAGACATTTTTAGTGGAAAGACAGTATTATGAAATACGGTCAAAAAGTTGAAGACAGATACATCGGTCAAGCAAAAATAATGTCTGATGAACAGGCTAATTTGATTTTAACAGAAAAGTATAAAAACTCTGAAATGGCAAAAAGATTTAACTAAAAATATTATGATGAAGTTAAGAATATGGATGATGTTTCCAAAAGATTGTATCTTGATATGAAAATGTGGATAGTTGATGATATTTTGCTTAAGAGCAGATAAAATGACTATGGCAAAATTCTATTGAACTTAGAGTTCCGCTTTTGGATAAAAAATGTGAGAACTTGCTAGAACCATTCCTGTAAGGCATAAAGTTCATAATGAAATAACAAAGTATGCTTTTAGAAAAGCTGCAGAAAATAAATTACCACAAGATTGGGCAAAAGAGAAGAAAAGCCGGATTTTTAGTTCCTTTTTGTTAATTGGATTAAAGAAGAAAAATATTATAATATTGTTAAAAGAAACTTTTAATAAAGATTTTTGTAGGTGAATTTTTCGATGTTCAAAAATAAATGAACTTTTGGATGATCACTTTAACAATAAAGAAAATAATGGACGTAAAGGTTTATACTATTTACACATTTTTAAAATGGTATGAACAGTATTTTATTTAAGAGGTAATAAAAATGAATAAAGTTGTCGTTTTAGGTTGTAACTATTATATAGGTCTTAGTAATATAGATGTTTAGGTGTTGAAGGAGTTCATGTTAGTAGCTATGATTATGATTTTGAAAATTCGTATGGGGCGAGGTCAAAAATATATATCTGAATTTTTAAAAGTTTATAATTTAAATAAAGATGATAGGAAAACTTTTATAGAGTTATTAGAATATGGAAAAACCAAAACAGAAAACCTGTTTTACTTCCAACTCATGACAAATATGTTGAATTTATAGACAAATATTATGATGAATTGGAAAAATATTATTTGATTAGTCAAGTCAAAGAGCTTAATTCAAAACTATTGGATAAATGGACTTTATACGATATTGCTAAAAGAAAAACGAGTTAAAATTCGGCTACAATAAATGCAAATGACGAGAATTTACTAAAAGAATTCAAGATGAAGTTGGATTTTCCTGCATTATTAAACCCGTTGATACAGTAAAATTTACTAAGATTTTTAGAAATAAAGTTTTTATTTGTAATAATATAGAAGAGATGGAAAACGAGTCAAAAAGCGAAAAGACAATAATATAGAAATCTTTATTCAAGAAATTGTTCCGGGTTTTGACGATTGTATGTTGACTTATGATTATTATATTGATAAAAATGGGAAAAACTACTCATTATATGACTGCTCAAAAACAAAGACAATGGCCGATAAACTTTGGAGCATCTTGTTTTACAATTCAAAAGTACAATCAAAAATTAATTGATATATCAAAGCCTTTCCTAGAAAAATATAGGTTATAGAGGTATTGGTGAAATAGAATTTAGCATGAAAAACCGGAGAAATTTATTTAATAGAAATAAATGCAAGGACTACTAACTTTTAACAATTTGATTTACAAACTTGGAATAAATATACCTTATATTGCATATCTTGATTTAACTGGAAATCTAAAAAGAAAGTGATTGTAAATATATTGATTATGATTACAAATTATGCTTTTTATTTACGGTTTTTGAAGATATGTTGCAATTTAGCGTTATAAGAAAAACTAAACAAGTTGGAATTTTGAAATCTTTAAAGATTTCATTTTCAAGCAAATGGGCTCCTGCAATTTTTGCTATTAATGATTTAAAACCTGGTTTTTCTTTAATAAAATTCTATTGGGAAAAGTTTTTAGAAAAATATTTAGGAGGAAATAGTGTATAAATTAGGAATTATAGGAGGTATGGGACCTTTTAGCAACTGTTAAGTTCTACGATAAAGTTGTTTTTAAATACAGATGCTCATAATGACAATGAGCATATTGATTTAATAGTTTTTAAATCATTCAACTATGCCAGATAGAACAAGATGTATTATAGAAAATAAAGATACTGAATTTTTAAAATGAAATTAAGAAAGATTTGGAAATTCTGGATAAAATTGATGTAGATATGGTTGCTATTCCTTGTAATACAAGTCATTATTTTATGATGAATTTAAAAATTTTAAATTTAAAAAAATTATAAATATGATTGAAGAAACAATTTTAGAAATAAAAAGAAGAGGAATAAAAAGTCGTAGTCTTTGGAACACTTGGAACACTAAATTCAAAAGTTTATAATAAATATGCAGAAGAAAAACGGAATAGAAGTAAAAAGAATTGTCCCTAGAAGATAAGAAAAACTGTTATGGATATTATTTACAAGATTAAGGAAACAAATAATTTAGAAAGCAAAGATTTTGTTGAAATTTTAAATAGATATTGTAATGATAAAACTATCGGAATAATAGCCTGCACAGAGCTTAGTCTTTTGGATATTCTGAAAAATCTAAATACAATTGACGCTTTTGGATGTTCTTGTAAATAAGAGTATTGAATACAGTGGAGCAAAGATAAAAATAAATATAAAAATTAAAAATATTTTAATTTCATTCATAAGTACAGACATTTTTGCCTGTATTTTTATTGTGAAATAACAATAATTTAGTTTTAAATTAATATAAATAATTACGAAAATTGAGCTAAATTTTATTATCAAAATGATAAAAAAATTTTTTAAAAAAACTTTATTTTTATTATTTGGGTATATAATGGTTGTGAATGATAAAAATAATAGGAGGATAAAGAAATGAAAAGATTTTAAAAGTTTAAATGTTTATTTATCAGACATCGCAGTTATGACAACTAAATTGCATAATTTGCATTGGAATGTAGAAGGAAGAAATTTCTATCAAAACACATATTTTTACAGAAGGATTATATGATAAATTCTTCGAATGGTATGATGAAGTTGCTGAAGCAATTAAAATGAGAGGTGGATTCCTCATTCGCATCATTAAAAGAATATGTTGCTAATGCTACTGTTAAAGAATTAGAATCTAAGAAGGTAACAGTTGATGAAGTTAAACGAAATAGTTATGAATGATTTAGCTGCTCTTAAAGAAGAAGCTACTAAAATTAGAGAAGAAGCTGATAATGATGGAGATTTACAATTGTTTCAATGTTAGAAGATCAAATTGGAGAACTAGAAAAGAATATTTGGTTCTTAAGAGCTTCTAAAACCTTGCTGTAAATAAGAAATGATATTTTAGATGATTTAGGTTGAGGAATTAGTCCTCAACCTTTTTGTGAAATAACAGGTTATCAATAACCCACCTGATGTAAAATATTGTGGAATGATAAGGCTCTTATTTAAAAATTTTAATTCTTTAGAGTTGACTTTTTACTAAATTTAATATAATTTATTCATCAAATATTTTCGTGATGATAAGAAATAGTAAATTATTTATGTATATGTAGAGAGAAGTTGTTTGGTGAAAACTTTTATGCAGATAATCGAACCTATCTTTGAACTTGTATTAAAATTACAGGGTTGTGCCTTATAGCTTTTGAGTATAAATTAGAGTGGTACCACGGCTTTTCGTCTCTTGGAGATGATTGCCGTTTTTATTAATTAGAAGTCATTTTATAAAAATCATCACAAAAATTAATTTATAATTATGGAGGAAATTTATTATGAAAATGAAAAAGATACTATATGCCAACACTTAGGGAAGATCCACAAGAGGCAGAAATTATAAGTCATAAATTGCTTTTAAGAGCCGGAATGATTAGAAAGAGTGCTGCAGGAATTTACTCCTATCTTCCTCTTGGTTACAGAGCAATTAGAAAAGTTGAAAATATTGTAAGAGAAGAAATGGATAGAATGGGTGGATATGAAATTTTTAATGTCTGCACTTCAGCCAAAAGAAATATGGGAAGAATCAGGAAGATGGCAAACTTTTGGACCAGAAATGTTTAAAGTTAAAGATAGAAATGAAAGAGAATTTTGTCTAGGACCTACTGCTGAAGAATATTTTACAACTTTGATAAGTGGAGAAATTAAGAGTTATAAACAATTACCTTTAAATATTTATCAAATTCAAACTAAATATCGTGATGAAAAAAAGACCACGTTTTTGGTATAAACAGAGCCAGAGAATTTTTCAATGAAAGATGCTTATACTTTTGATGTAAGCCCTGAAATGATGATGGAATCTTATAAAGAAATGTGGAAAGCTATACGAAAAAGTTTTTAATAGATTAGGACTTAATTATAAAATTGTTGCCGGAGATGCCGGAGCAATGGGAGGTAATAGTTCACATGAATTTATCGCTCTTTCTGATGTAGGAGAGGGAGTAATCTGCTATTGTGATGAGAGTGGATATGCAGCAACCGATGAAAAAGCAGAAGTTATTTACAAAGTTGACGAAAGTGGAGATGAAAAGGAACTTGAATTAGTTTATACTCAAATTGTAAAACAATAGAAGATGTTGAAACTTTTTAAAACAAGATGCATCAAAATGTATTAGACGATAGATTTGATTGTTGCAGGAGAACCTGTTATAGCATTTATTCCGGGAGATAGAGAGCTTAATATGACAAAACTTTGTTCTTATCTTGGAGTTCCTGAACATGAAGTTGAAATGATGGATGAAGAAACTATTATAAAAAAATAGGTTCATCTGCAGGATATACAGGACCTGTAAACTTGAAAGTTAGAAAAATTTTTAGATAAAAGAATTACTCTTATGAAAAATACAGTTGTTGGCGGAAATAAAGCAGACCATCACTACATTAATTGTAATTTTTGGAAGAGATTTTGACGGAGAAATGTCAGACGATTTACTTATGGTTCAAGAGGAGATGTTTGTCCTATAAGTGGTAAAACCTTTTGAAATTTGCAAGAGGTATAGAAGTTGGAAATATCTTCCAAACTTGGAACAAAATATTCTAAGGCTTTAAATGCAACTTTCTTGGACGAAAATGGTAGTTAGTCAATATTTTCTGGATGGGAAAGTCATGGTATTGGTATTACAAGAATTATTACTGCGATTATTGAACAAAAATAATGACGAAAAAGGAATTATTTAGTAATTCAAGTTGCATCATATCACGTAATAGTTACAGTTGTAAATATTAATGACGAAGATCAAATGAAACTTGGAGAAAAATTCATGATGAATTGGAAACTCAAGGTGTTGAAGTTATGCTTGATGATAGAAAAGAAAGAATAGGCGTTAAATTTAATGATAGAGATTTAATTGGTATTCCTTTAAGAATTACTGTTGGTAAAAAGCTAACGAAAATATAATCGAATTTTTCAACAAGAAGAGAAATGGAGAAATGTTGAAACGTCATCTGAAGATGCAATTAATAGAGTTGTAGAAGAGTTAGAAAGATAAAATAATATTTAAATACCACGTATTTTTTATGTGGTATTTTTTTCCAATTAATTATATCTTATTTTTTTCTATTTAATTGGGTATCATATAAATGATTTATGTTAATTTGGCGATTAGGAGTTTTTTTATGGATAGTGATTTCAGTACAAAAATTCAAAAACAAAAAAATAAGTCGTGAAAGACGAAAAGAATTAAAAAAATAGATTAAAAAGAGTTGGGAGATAGGATGAGATTCGTCTATATAGCTTCTTTTTGTCTTGGATTCAGTTCTTGATGAGAATTATTTCTTTTTGGCTTTATAGCAAAAGGATTTTTCTAAATTTATATAATAAAATAGATTTTAATCTTTTTGCTTATGTTAGTAATTGCAATCGGATTAAATATTTTTCGGTTTTTGGATTTCTATTTTTGCTAAAAGATACCAAGGGTAGCTATCTCAATTTGCTAGAGATAATTTAAAAAGTTAAATTTTTGATGCCTTTTTCTAAAAAGTGATGAAGAAGTTTTTAAAGGCTATTCAACAGCAGATGTACTTACAGTTGCATCTCAAGGGATTGACAGTTTAGATACTTTTACAGTAATTATTTGACAACAACTTTAAGAACATATTTTAACTGTGCAACAATTTTTATTGATTGTAGCTTTTATCTATCCTTTTGGGATGGTTTGGTCTTTTTTAGTTAGTATTCCTTTTTATTCCCTGTTTCAATAGTGTTAATACAAAAAGCGTTCAGCAAAAATTATGCAACATTATTGGTCAACTTATATGGATGTAAGTAATTTATTTATGGATGATTTAAAAGGGTTTGAAATACTCTTTATTCTTATAGTGCTGATGCTATTTATGAGAAAAAAATTTAATGAATCTGCTGAAAAATTTAGACTTTCCACTATGGAACTCTTAAAAATTTCAACTTCAATCTGTTGGATATATGGATGGAGTTATGTATCTTGGAATTGCAGTTTCAGGATTTTTTTAGCTGTTCTTTCAATTTCAAAAGGTAGTATATCAATTTTAATTTTATATTCTTTCATTTTGATTGCAACTGAGTTTTTACTCGATTAGAGAATTGGGATATTGTATGCATTTACTTATGATGAATACTAAAAATGGCAGATAGAATTTTTACTTTTTTTGGATAGTGTTAAGGCAGAAAATACAAAAGAAGTTTCAAATATTGAGTTGAGAAATGTGGATAATATTAAATTTAATAATCTATCCTTTTTCATATGACGATAGAAATGTTTTTAAATAATATTAATCTAAGGATTACTAAAGGTAGTTTATTTGCAATTGCAGGAGAGAGTGGGCTTGGAAAGAGCACATTTGCTAAAGTTTTGTTTAAAAATCTTGATGATTATTCTGGAGAAATTTTTAATTGATGGAAAGTCTCTAAGAGAGTTTTTCAAAGTCAGATATAAATGCATCTAGGTTTTTATATATCTCCAGATTCATATGTCTTTAATGAAAGCATTATGGATAATTTAAAAAAGCTACAAAAATGTACTGAAAAAGCTATATTAAACTGGATTGAAGAAAAAAATATTTTACAAATTTGTAAAGACTCTTTACCTGACGGTTTTAATACAATTATTGGAGAAAACGGAAGATTGATTTCTCCAGGTCAAAGGCAACAGATAATTTGTGTTAGAAGTTTACTAGCAGATAGAAAAATTTATATTTTTGATGAAATGACTTCAAGTGTTGATACCGAAAAATGAAATAGCAATTTTGAATTTAATCAAAAATGATTTCTAAAAATTCTATTGTTATGTTTATTTCTCATAAGATGAAACAAGTTAATAAAGCAGATTTTGTTTTATTTATGGGAAAAGAAAAAGTTGGGACTTTTGGAAAACCAGAAGATTTATACAATTCAAACTTTGAATATAGATTATTATTAGATAAACAAAATGAAATGGAGGAAATTTTAAATGAAAGATAGTTTAAGATTAGTAGCTAGACTTATAAATTTTTATGAAAAATTACTCCCAGTAATTTTTGTTAGCATGTATTTTTGCAGTTTTTGGATTTTTAATTACAGTATACATTCCTGCAAAAAAATTATTTCACTAGGATTTGATGCTTTAATGGAGAAAAAGGTAAAAATAATATCTTTAATAATTTTTAGTTGTTCTTGCTATTTCAAGAGGACTTTTCAGATATGGAGAACATTATTTTTGGACATTATGTTGCTTTTAAAGTTTTTGGCTGACTTTTGAAGAGAAATTTTTTCAAAACTTAGACGACTTGTTCCTTCAAAACTAGATTCTCAAGATAGTGGGGCTCTATTGAAAACTAATAGGGAGAAGATGTTGAAGCATTGGAAGTATTTCTTTTGCTCATACATTAGCTCAATTACAACAGGTACTATTGTTTCAATAGTTTTATTATGTATTATTTACAATATAGTATACTATTAGGTTTAATTGCATTTTATAGTATATTTTACACTTGCTGTTATAATACCTAATGTATTTTCAAATAAATTAAAACCGCATCTCGAAAGTTCAACAAACAATATAGAAAATCATATACTTCATATTTTTAGAAAGTTTAAGAGGTATGAAAGATTTACTTCAACTTGGAGTTGAAAAAAAGAAAGATTTAAAAATTTAGCAAAAAGAAAGTAAAGATTGTAAATGAAAAAAGGAAAGAAATGTTGCAAAATTAAATTTCTACAATTTTCATTTCAGCTTTTTTTAACAATAGGTTTTGGAGTTTTAGCTTTTGCATTTGTAGATTTCTATCTGTTAAATAATAATGTAATTAGTGTAAAAGATGCAGTAATTACATTAGTGGTTTTCAGTTCATCTTTTTGCTCCATTTTCTTAGAGCTTAGCAGACTTCCTTTAGGACTTGGTCGTGCATTACAAGCAGCAAAACAAACTTTTTAGATTATTAGATGAAAATGAACCGGTTGGAAATGAAGGAAGTAAAGAAATTGAAAATAGATGAAATAAAATTTGAGAAATGTTGATTTCTCTTATCTAAATAGAGATAAGATGATTTTTGAAAATTTGAGATTTGCATTTGAAGACAGAAAAAATTGTAGGTCTTGTCGGAGAGTGGATCTGGAAAAAGTACATTGATGAAAATAGTGATGAAATGGTATATTGCAAAAATCAGGAAAAATATCTTTAAATGAGGAAGATATTTCTAGAAATAGATAGTAGAAAACTACAAGAAAAAAATTGCATATATTCCACAATTTCCACAAATTTTTCTCAAACAATCAGAGAAAAATTTAGCTTTTAGGAAATGATAAGATTACTGATGAAGAAATTTTTAGAAATTGCAGAAAAATGTAGATTAAAAGGATGTAATTTTATCAACTGAAAATGGACTTGATACTAAAATAAATTCTGAAAAATTATTTTTCAAGTGGAGAAAATGCAAAGACTTGAACTTATGAGAGCATTATTAAAGAGAGCTGATGTTTATATTTTTGATGAGCCCACAAGCAATTTAGATACTTTAAATGAATCAATAATTTTGAAATTTGATTAAAGAAAATTGTAAGGGAATGGTATTTTGATCTCTCACAGAATGAGTACTGTATCATTTTCAGATGTTGTGTATAGAGTAGAAAATGGTAAATGCTTTAAAATATAGCCTTGCAGATTAAGATGAAATATGTTATCATCATACTAAAAGATATGAGGGTAATATGAAAATTAAAATTTGTAAAATATACTTGGATTATAATAGGACTGATATTTTTTTGCAATAGGAACTATTGGTGCTTTTTTACCAATACTGCCTACATTTTCCATTTCTATATTGTAACATTATTTTGTTTTGCAAGAAGTTCTGAAAAATTGCATGATTGGTTTGTTGGAAACCAAATTATACAAAAATAATATAGAAAAAAATTGCAAAATAGAAAAAGGACTTCACTAAAGACAGAAAGTAAAAGATTATAATATTTTTTCACCTTGACAATGGGAATTGGATTTTTATTTTATGAAAATACAAAAATTGGACGAATTATATTTAGGAATAGTTTGGGTTTTTCCATGTCATATATTTTGTCTTTTGGGATTAAGACAATAAAAAAAGTAAATGAAAATGAAATAGAATATAGAAGCTGATATGAATTAAGAAATTCATATCAGTTTTTATTGTGAAAACAACAAGGTTCCCTGAACTCACCCGATGCGAAAGCATCGTGGAAGGGTGGGGTTCTTATTGTTTAAAAATTTTTTTAAAAAAATTTAAAATTTTTTATTCTACTTATTGATATAAAAATAATTACAATGGATTTTCGAAGAAAAATGGGTAAATATACTATATATAGTAGCTATACGGTTTATTGACAATATATATTGTTGATGATATAATCTTACTATCGAGCATTTATGAAGTATTTTTGGAGGTAGTATATGATTAAAGTTATAAAAAGAAATGGTCAAGAAGTAGATTTTGATGCTAATAAAATTGCAATAGCGATAAATAAAAGCTATGCATAGCAGTACAGGAGTATATGAAGAAGGATTGTCAGAAAAGATTGCATCAGAGATAGAAACTTTGCAACAACAATCGGAAAGAAGATGAGTATATATGATATAGAAGATCATGTTTACTACAGCTTAATTAAATATGGAAATCCTGCAACCGCCAGAGCTTATGAAAACTATAAGGCTGTGCAAACTTTTAAAAGACTTAAAAATACTACTGACGAAAGTATTTTAGGTCTTCTGGATAAGACAAATTTGGATGTTATAAATGAAAATTCAAATAAAAATGCTATTCTTGCATCAACTCAAAGAGATTTGATTGCCGGAGAAGTTTCAAAGGATATAGCAAGAAGAATGTTAATTCCTGTGGATATTGTTCAAGCTCATGACGAAGGAGCTATACATCTTCACGATATGGACTATTTAATTCAACCTATGTTTAATTGCTGTCTAGTTAATATTGGAGATATGCTTGATAATGGAACAGTAATTAATGGTAAAATGGTTGAAACTCCAAAATCTTTCCAAGTTGCTTGTACAGTTATGACTCAAATAATTGCACAAGTTGCATCAGGTCAATTTGGTGGTCAAAGCTTAAATGTTGCTCATCTAGGAAAAGTATCTAAGAAAGAGCTATGAAAAAAACATTTAAAACTTGCAAAAAGAAATTTTAACTGATGAAAAAGACATTGAAAAATATTGCAAGAGCAATGACTAAGAAAAGAATTGGAAGCAGGTATTCAAACTATTCAATATCAAATAAATACTTTTGATGACTACAAATGGACAAAGTCCTTTTGTTACTCTTTTTATGTATGTTGAAGATGGTTTTGAATATGAAGATGAAGTTGCTCAAATTGTTGAAGAAATAATAAAACAAAGATTAGAAGGAATTAAAAATGAAAAAGGTGTTTATATCACTCCAGCCTTTTCCTAAATTGATTTATGTTTTAGATGAAAACAATGTAAGAGAAGATAGTAAGTACTATTATTTAACAAAACTTGCTGCAAAATGTACTGCAAAAGAGAATGTATCCTGATTATATCTCTGCTAAAAACTTAGAGAACATTATGAAGGAAATGTATTCGGACCTATGGGTTGTAGATCATTCTTAGCGCCTTACTAAAAGATGAAAATGGAAATTATAAATTTGAAGGTAGATTTAATCAAGGTGTAGTAAGTTTGAATTTACCACAAATAGGAATTTTAAATACGGGAAATGAAGAAGGTTTCTTTGAAATGTTGGATAAGAGACTTGAAATTGTAAAAAAAGCACTTTTATTTCAGAAATTCACTTCTTCAAAAATGTAAAGAGCGATAATTCTCCTATTCATTGGCAATATGGAGCAATTGCTAGACTTAAAAAAAGGTGAAAGTATTAAAAAAATATCTTGAAAAACGGATATTCAACTCTTTCTGTAGGATATATTGGATTATATGAAGCTACTATGTGTGTAAAAGGTGTTAGTCATACAACTGAAGAAGGAAAAAGAATTTGCTCTTAAAGTTATGAGAAAAATAAAAAGAAGCGGCTGACAGTTGGAGTGAAGAAACAGGAATGACATTTTCATTATATGGAACTCCTGCTGAAAGTTTAACTCACAGATTCTGTTCTATAGATAGAAAGAAATATGGAGAAATAAAGGATATAACAGATAAGGGATATTATACAAATAGTTATCATGTTGATGTTAGGAAAATATTTCAGTTTTTGATAAATTTCAGATTTGAAGAAGATTTCCAAAAATTGTCAACAGGAGGTTGTATTTCTTATGCGGAAATTCCTAATATGAACCATAATGTTGAAGCTGTTGAACAAATGATTAGATTTATCTATGATAATATTCAATATGCTGAATTTAATACAAAATCAGATTATTGCCATGTTTGCGGATTTGATGGAGAAATAATCATAAACGAATATAATGAATGGGAATGTCCTCAATGTCATAATAAAGATAAAGCAAAAATGAATGTAACTAGAAGAACTTGTGGCTATCTTGGAGAAAACTTCTGGAATGAAGGAAGAACAAAAAGAAATAAAAGTCAAGGGTTCTTCATATATAGTGAGGATTAAAATGAGATATGGTCAGATAAGATCTTATGATGTTGCAAATGGTGTTGGTATCAGAACTAGTATTTTCGTAACTGGCTGTACACATAATTGTAAAGATTGTTTTAATAAAAATATATGGATTTCAATTTTGGAGAGCTTTGGACTAAAGAAACTACTAATTTAGTCATAGACTATTTGCGTGATAAAAATGTTTCTGGTCTTACTTTTGCTTGGCGGAGAACCAATGCAAAACGCAAAAAGAACTCCTTGAAATTGTAAGAGATATAAGAAAAAGTGTAAATAAAAAAATATTTGGATTTATTCAGGATATACTTTTGAAGAAATTCTTGAAGATGATGACAGATTTGAGCTTTTAAAAGAATGTGATGTTTTAGTTGATGGAAGATTTGATTATAGATTAAAAGACTTAACTTTGAAAATTTCGAGGTTCTTCAAACCAAAGAATTATAGACATAAAAAGACAATTGAAACTGGAAATATTGTACTGTTTATGGAGTAAATATGTTAGAGAAAAAAATATTAAATATTTCAAAAATAGAAAATACAGATAAATATGATAGAAAAAAAGTCGGATATCTTTTCAGGAATGATAGGAACATTTTTAAATGTTACTTTAGGGAGTATCAAAATTTGTAATAGGAATTTTAGCAAATTCAGTTTCAATAACAGCTGATGCAGTAAATAATTTTTCGGACGCTATTTATTCCTTTTGCAACAGTTTTAGGCTTTAAATTTTCTTCTGCACCACCTGATAAGGATCATCCTTACGGTCATGGTAGAGTGGAGTATATAACGACTTTAATAATCTCAATGATGGTTATGATTGTAGGAGTTCAATTTGCAAAGACATCTATTGAAAGAATTATAAATCCTGAAAAATTATAATGGGTGAAAATAGGAATTACTTTTTAGTGATTTCTAGTTTTTATAAAACTTTTGGATGAGTTTATTCAATAGAAAAACTTTCCAAAAGCAATAGATTCAAGTATTTTAAAGGCTACATCAATCGACTGTTTGAGTGATGTTTTTACAACTTCAGTTGTTTTAATTGCAATGATTTTTGCCGATTATACTACATTTTCCCGTTGATGGAGTTGAGGGTCTAATAGTTTCTGCATTTATTTTATTCTCTGGTTTTCTCTTTAGTAGAGAAACAATAAGCCAACTATTGGGAGAGGCACCAAGTGTAGAATTGATAAAAAGTCAGTTTTGTCTGATATAGAAAAGCACAGTGAAATTTTGGGAATACACAATTATACTTTTTCATAGATATGGACATCTTAAAAACAATTGCAACTGTTGATGTCGAAGTTGATTCTGAAATGAGTCTAATCAAAGCACATAATCTTATGAGTTTGATTGAAAAAGAAATTTATGAAAAATATGAAATTGTATTAGTAATCCATGTTGAACCTGTGGAGGAAACTTTACGGACAGAGAAATTGAATTAAAAGAAATTACTGAAAATTGGAAAAAAATCAGTTTATCTATATAAAATCAATGCATGACTTTGCAATCTACAAACAAGGAGATAAATATTTTGTAGGGTTTGCAATTAGTCTTAGATGGAAATAAACTAGATAAAAATTTTGACGAAAATAGTTTAAAATCAGAGCTTGAAGAACTGATAAAAATTATGATGAAGAATTTAAAAACTTCAATAACAATATTATATGAATATTTTAAAAATAGCACTTCGGTGCTATTTTTGTATAAGTTGACGTCTATGTAATTTTTTTATATAATCAGGGTAGTAATTTTATTTGGAGAAAATTTATGAAAAAAATTTAGTATTACCTTTTTATTAGAAAAAAATATTTTTAAAAATTTTAATTTATAATATTAGTTTTATAGTTGCATATTTTTAGATGCTTATTATTTTTGGATATATCTTTTCTTTAGTCGAAAATAAAATATATAGTTATAATAAATTTATCTTTATTATACTTTTTTGTTTGCTTTATAATTATATTTTTCTAAAAATTATGTCAAGTATTTTTATTTTTCAAAAGCTATCTTATGAAGTAGTTCGTTTTAGATTTAAGTTAGCAAGAAAAACTGAATAACTCAATTTTACAAAAGAATATGGAAGATATTGAAAATCCTAAATTTTGAATATTCAATGAATAGAGCTTGGAATTTTTTTAGCTTATGATAATGCAGGCTTTTAGTGCAAATTTTGATGGATTTAATAAATTTTATTCTATTTTTGTGTTGCTTATTTTTTTCAGGCTTGATTATTTTCGAAAACTACTTTTTACATTGTAGTTTTTACATTTTTAATTCAACTTGGAGCATATCCTTTAAGAGAAAAAAATTAATGAATTTGATTTAGATACAGATTTAGAACAGGGAAATGTATTAACAAAACTTGAATATTACAATAATTTTAGTATGAGAAATGAATATGGAAAAGATATTCGTATATTTAATTTAGAAATCTAATCTTAAAGAGATATAGAAAATTGTTAATGAAGCAATGACTATTATAAAAAAATAAAACTAATTTAGGGTATAAAATTAGGTATTATCTCAATATTTTTGAAAATTTTAACTGATATTTTTACAATTGGAATGTTGATATACTTATTTAGTATTAATTCCATTTCTATATCTACAATTTTTATAATTTTCAGTATGTATCAACTTTTTGTAACTAATGAAAAGGAGTCTTTAAGAATTATATCCGATTTGAAAGAAAAAAATATTAAAAATGTTTGATAAATACCTTTTGCATTTAGAAGAAAAATAGTTTAAAAAGTAAAAAGCTAATATAGAAAAATAATGACGTATTCTTTGAACTTAAAAATATTTACTTTAAATATCCAAATACTGATAAATACAGTTTAGAAAATATAAATATGGAGTTTTCATCTTTCGATAAAATTGGAATAATTGGAGAAAATGGCGCTGAAAAGAGTACACTTATAAAAAGTAATTATGGGGATTTACAATCAAACAAGTGGAGACGGTAGCACTTTTGTCCAAACTTGATGTCGATAAGCATATAAATATTGAAATTGAGCTGGATGAGCTTGATTTGACAAGTGCTGAAAGTAAGGCAACATATGCTCAAATCAAAGAATATGTTTGGAATAAATTTGAATTAAAAAGTTCCGACATTATATATTGCACAGATAAAAAAAGGAAATGTGGAATAGAATTACGAGAACATTACAACAAGTCTAAAAAGGAGAAACAAATTATTCCACAGTGTACACCTGAAAAAGAAGAAGCTATCATGGATGCCTTGAGACACTTCAAAATGATTGAATAGAAAGGGAAGATATTTTATGAGATGGACAATAAAAAAATAATCTTTTTCCCAATCAGCTTCCTGCTTAGTATTCTCACTGCATTTCTGACATTCTTACTCGGAATAGGAACGGCACTGCTATATTTGCTGATGATGTTTTGCATATTTGGAGCAATAGCATCTTTCTTACAAAAAGAAGTTACCATCGGAATCGAAGCATTGATTATCGGATTTTTAGTTAGTCCATACGGCGTACCGATGATTGGAGCAACCGTTATAGCATTCTTTCAGGGAATCAATGAAGAGATAAAATCAATTTAAAAATTTCATCAAAATGGTAACCAAAAGGCGATAGAAAAACTATCGTCTTTTTCTTTCTGCAAATTTTAAGAGAGGAGGTGAAGCGATGGACTTTGACTATTTCTATAACAGAGAAGCAGAGCGATTTAACTTTTTGAAAGTGCCTGAAATATTAGTAGATGGAGAAGAATTTAAGGGGTTATCGGCAGAAGCAATTATCCTATACTCTATGCTTCTAAAGCGTACAGGAATGTCCTTTAAAAATAAATGGATAGACAAGGAAAGGCAGAGTATTTATCTATTTTACCGTCGAAGAAATTATGAGAAGAAGAAATATCTCAAAGCCAACAGCCATAAAAAAACATTGGATGAGTTAGACAGTAAAAAGGAATCGGACTGATTGAAAGAGTAAGGCTTGGACTTGGAAAACCTAATATCATTTATGTAAAAGACTTTATGAGTGTATTTCAAGCAAAAGGAAATGACTTTCAGAAGTCAAAAACTTTACTTCGAAGTAAAAGATGTTGACCTCAGAAGTAAAGAAAATGAACTTCAGGAAGTTAAAAATGTTAACTCTAACTATATAGAGAATAATAAGAGTAAGTATAGTAAGAGAGAATATAGTTTTGCGAAAAACGGACTTGGAACATTTCAAAATGTATTTTTAACTGATGAAGATATTTCTGATTTACAAATCAAACTAAATGCACAGCTTGATAATTACATTGAACGCTTATCTGCATATATCAAGAGTACCGGAAAGATCTATAAAGACCATAAAGCGACGATCCTTTCTTGGTTTTATAAAGATCAGGGCAAAAAGCAAGCAGCCGAAAAACATCAAATGTCCCGACATGGGAAGAATATAACAAAAGGAGAACATTTATGAAAAAGAGAATTGGGAAAAAAATAATGATAGAGGATGTAGAATTTTGCCTATGATTCTGAAAAAGAGTATATCAAAGATGGACACGCCTATTGTAAAGTCTGCCACGAAAGAAAAGACGGTGATGTAATGGAATTTTTCGGGAATAAAATGATATTAAGGGTAGCTTGTAAATGCGATAGAGAAATAGAGCAACAAAAGAAACGAAGAGAAAAACAGATGGAAATTGAAAGGTTAAAAAGAACCTGCTTCAATTCCATGAGGGAGTGGTCATATACCTTTGAAAATTATCAGGGAGAAGAAAATCAAAGCCTCATGATTGCAAAGAATTTTGTAGAAGATTATGAGAAAATGAAAAAAGAAAATATCGGACTTCTCTTTTATGGCTCTGTAGGAAGCGGAAAGACCTATCTTGCCTGCTCCATTGCAAATAGCCTTATTGAACAGTATCAAATAAGTGTTAAGATTAGAAATTTTCGCACAGATTATCAATGAACTTCAAAAAAGCAGCTTTGACTTTGATAAAAACGCATATATTGAATCCCTTTGTAAATACTTCCGTTCTTATTTTTTAGATGACTTGGGAATTGAAAGGGATACAAGCTATGCTAAAGAGCAGGTATATAACATTGTCAATAGCAGGTACTTAAAACAGAAACCAACAATTTTCACAACAAATCTTTCCTACGACACAATTCAAAACTGCAAGGACAGTGTTGAATATCAAAGAATCTATTCAAGAATTATTGAAATGTGTATTCCCGTTATGGTTGTAGGCGAGGATTTCAGAAAGTTTATTCAAAGAGATAAGCTAACTCGCAATAAAGATAGATTACTGAACGGAGGTGAAAGGACTTGATCAATGAAGAAATTGCAAGAAAAACGCTCAACATGGAAGTGAGAGCGGCAAAGTAACAAGCAAGATACTTTTTGGATTTGATAAGGAAGTTACTGAAAGAATCAGAAAAATCGGTGGACTTGAAAAGCTCGTTGGGAGTAAAGGGAATGAAGTAAAACTAAAAGATATGGTTAAAAAGGGACAGCTTGAAGAGATACCAGTAGAAGAAACAGAATTGAAGGAACTGAAAAAAGAACTGAACAGATATGGAGTTAAGTTTTCGGTAATGAAAGATAAAGAATCAGGTAAATACTCAGTGTTCTTTCAAGCAAAAGATATAGGAAAGTGATGGACAAAGCATTTAAGCAGCCCTTTCAGAATCAGAAAAGAAAACGGAAAGGAAAGAATCTATTCATAAAAACATTGAGAAGTTTAAGGAGATGGCTAAAAATTCTGTTTCTAAAGATAAAATCAAGAACAAGCAAAAGGAGCAGAGCCTATGATAGAGAAAATACTAAAGGACATCAAAGGCTTGTTTAAGGTCAGGATAAGGCAAAGTTTCTAAAGCAGAACATTCCCTACCTTGCATTTTTCTATGTTAGCAATATCTTCTCTCACCATGTACAGAGCTTATACTGGTGGCGATGTAATAGACAAAATCTTTCAAGGGATATTAGAGCTTAACACCATGAGCTTTCTTCCAAGTATTCATCCTACGGATATTTTAATTGGTGCAGGAGTAGCAGCTTTAATTAAATTCATTGTCTACAGCAAAGGCAAAAATGCAAAAAAGTTCAGACAGGGAAAAGAGTATGGTTCAGCAAGATGGGGGAACGAGAAAAAGATATAGAACCGTATATGGATGAAAAAGTTCCAGAACAATATCTTACTTACACAAACAGAACGATTAACTATGAACGGCAGACCAGCTAATCCAAAGTATGCAAGAAATAAAAATGTTTTGGTTATAGGTGGTTCAGGCTCCGGAAAGACAAGATTTTATGTAAAACCGAACTTAATGCAAATGCACAGTCATGTTAGTGTAACCGATCCTAAAGGAACAATAGTCCTTGAGTGTGGCAAGATGCTTGAAGATAATGGCTATGAGATTAAAAATTCTAAATACCATAAACTTCAAAAAGTCTATGAAGTACAATCCATTCGCATATATTCGTTCTGAAAAAAAGATATTCTAAAGCTTGTTCAGACAATTATCGCAAACACGAAGGGCGAGGGAGAAAAAGCAGGTGAGGATTTTTGGGTGAAAGCTGAAAAACTCTACTATACAGCACTTATCGGATATATCTGGTATGAAGCTCCAAGAGAAGAAAAGAACTTTGCAACACTACTTGATATGATGAGACGCTTCGAGAGGTAAGAGAAGATGATGAAACCTACATGAATCCGATTGATAGACTCTTTGAAGCATTGGAAAAGAAAGAACCGACACACTTTGCGGTGAAGCAATATAAAAAGTACAAATTGGCTGCTGGAAAAACTGCCAAGTCATATTTCTAATATCTTGTGGAGCAAGACTTGCAACTTTTGACAGTGCAGCGACACGTTGTCGCATACAAACCCAAAGTGGGATTATTCCTGCAATGGGGTAAAAGTGACAGAAAGAGAAATCTTTCTAACTGATATCTCGAGGAGTGGAATGATTGGGTAACGCCTTGAAACGCTCCCTCTGATACTGCGTTGGAGGAAACAGAGTGCATTCTCTGGGACTGACACAGCACGCTGAAGTCGGCTGAATACATCCGCTACTACTGTGTAGGGCAAATCCGAACCAGAGATGGTCGGGGATGTTAGGTCGGGAGTCCATAAAATACCTATGCTCAGAATGCGGGGTGACATCCGCTGGCAAAAAAGTCTGAATGTACGGGCCTAGAACGGGATATGGTAGAAATGCCATAGTCATGAAAATGACGTGCGTGAGGTAAAGTAAGATTTGTCAATATGAAATACCTTGCAGTGTTACAGGCACTGGAAAGCGCACAGGTCTAAAGGGCTGAGCTAAGGGTAATAATGTAGGGATAGAGATATCGGAACGTGGAAAGCCTTGGAACGTGTAGCAAATGCATGCGTTAAGACGGTGGATGGGAAAACTGTGTCGCCATGCGGAGGTGCAGTATAACCATTCTTAATCCGAGGTGAAAGAGCAGCCATGTTACCTGAGAAGCTACGAATAAAGTAAGTAGTGGAGGGAAGGGCTGTAGTCAGAAAAACATTAAACAAACCATTAACAGTAAAACAGACTATAGGTTCGAGTAGGACTAAGAAAGGCGAAAATTTCAAAAGAAAAGGAATTTAAAAGCCAACTATGGCAACAGAAAAGGCAAAGAAAAAGGCTAAACTAAGACATGCCGAATACTATGACTTTCAAAAAGTTCAAGACAAGTTATTTATGGACAGTGCAAATGGCAAGACGTTCAAACACCTTGTAGAGATTATTGCTATGTCCGAAAATATCCGACTTGCATATAGAAACCTCAAGAGGAATAGTGGAAGCAGAATACCAGGTACGGATGGAAAAACAATATTAGCATTAGCAAGGCTTACGGACGAAGAACTCATAGCTAAAGTACAAAATAAACTTAAATGGTATGTGCCGCAAAGTGTAAGGAGAGTTGAGATTCCCAAGGGAAATGACAGCTCAAAGACACGTCCATTGGGGATTCCCACTATAATGGACAGGCTCATTCAGCAATGCGTACTACAAGTCCTAGAGCCGATATGTGAAGCGAAATTTCATGACCACAGCTATGGATTTAGACCTAATCGTAGCCAAGAGCACGCAATAGCACAAGTACACAAAGATATGCAAAGAAGTCATCTGCACTATGTGGTAGATGTGGATATCAAAGGATTCTTTGACAATGTCAACCATGGAAAGCTACTTAAGCAAATGTGGACGATGGGAATTAGAGACAGGAAACTCATCAGCATTATTTCGATAATGCTGAAAGCAGAGGTCGCAGGAGTGGGATTCCCCGAAAAGGGTACGCCACAGGGTGGAATAATATCGCCGCTTTTATCTAACATCGTGCTCAACGAGCTTGATTGGTGGTGACTAGTCAGTGGGAAGAAAATGCCGACTGAATATCCAGATAAAGGCACAGTTAATCCTAATGGAAGTGCTAGCAGAAGCCACAAATTTGAGGCACTCAGAAGAAGTAAACTCAAGGTAGTCTACAAGCGTCAGGGTTTGCGGATGACTTTTAAAAATATTTACCAACAGTTATAGCAATGCCCAAAAGCTATACTATGCCACAAGGGATTGGCTGAAAGAAAGGTTATCACTTGACATCAGCCCCGAGAAATCCAAGGTTATAAATCTAAAAAGAAAGCTACTCTGAATTTCTTGGATTTTAAAAATCAAACTCATTCCCAGAGGCAAAAATAAAAGATGGCTCTACCAGATACGTGGTTATAAGCCACATCAGGGATAAGTCCATTGCGAAAATGAAACCTAAGCTAAAGCAACTTATTTATGAAATAGAGCATCCGAAAAGTACTGGTAAGGAAGTATACCGTGCCGTGAGCAGATACAATGCGTACGTTTCGGGGCTACACAACTACTACAGGCTTGCAAATCTAAAGTCTGTGATGATTTATCACCATTCGCTATATCCGTCCACAAGAGCCTTAAAGCAAGACTAAAAAGAAAGGGTCAAGACTGCAAAACAGGTAAGAAAAGTACAAGATACCATGCACAACTGCCACTGTATATTAAAGAAAAAATATGGCAAAGAGTATGCAACTGAGATATGTTGAGGGACACGCTGATACCCATAGGGTATATATAATATACACTTAAATCCATGAATAGGACGCATAAACTCCTATACATCAGAGGGTCGTACAGCTATCCATAAATGTCTGGATAGAATTGATATTTCTGTTTTACACGATATCATGAGAAATCCGCTTTTATGTGAATCAGTTGAGTTCAATGATAACAGGTTGTCGCTGTACTCAGCACAGCAAGGAAAATGTGCCATAAGTGGGGAAAAGCTCACGTTGGAAAATATCCGTTGTCTTCGAAAAGTGCTCTAAATACAAACACGGCACTGATGAATATAAGAACTTGATTCTTGTAACAGATACGATTGCAAAGCTAATAGACATAAGAGATACAGAAAAGTTTGAAGCACGGGTTAAAACACTAAAGCTTACAGATAAGCAGCATAAGAAATTGACTGAACTTAGAAAACTTGCCAACTGTTGAGAGTTACTTTAAAAAAAAAATGGTTTAAAGAATGTTTCTGATAGCAAGCCGGATGAGCTGAAGGTTCACGTCCGGTTTAGAACGGGGGAAAATCCGGAGATAACATCAAAGGATTACCTATCGTTATTAAGAGAGCTAAGAGAACTAATGAGTGAAGATGAACTTGAGCTTGATACACTGGGAGATAGAAAGACAGCACTCTTTGTTATCATCTCCGATACAGATGATACTTTTAACTTTGTGGTATCTATTATGTATTCTCAGCTATTTAACTTGTTATGTGATAAGGCAGATGATGTGTATGGAGGAAGATTACCTGTTCATGTAAGATGCCTACTTGACGAGTTTGCAAACATCGGCTTAATTCCAAAGTTTGAAAAACTGATAGCGACAATCCGTTCCAGAGAAATATCAGCGAGTATCATACTTCAGCTACAATCTCAGCTAAAAGGCAATCTATAAAGATAATGCTGACACAATCGTGGGCAACTGTGATAGCACTTTTATTTCTTGGTGGAAGAGAAAACAACACTAAAGAGCTTTTCTGGAAACACTGGTAAAGAAACCATTGACCTTTACAACACATCGGAAACAAGGAGTAATCAAAAGAGTTTTGGACTTAATTATCAAAAGACAGGTAAGGAGCTTATGAGCCAAGATGAAATTACGGTCATGGACGGCGGTAAATGTATTTTTCAGCTTCGTGGTGTCAGACCTTTTCTATCGGATAAATTCGATGTTACAAAACACAAGAACTATAAGCTGCTTGAGGGACTATGACAAGAAAAATTTGTTTGACATAGAAAAGCTATATGAAGCGAAAAGGAAAAAGCAAAAGCTGAATAGGGAAACAGTTATTACAAGAGTGCAGTAAGTCTAAAGACATATAGATTTGCTGCTTTTTATTACTCAAAAGCCAGGAGGTAAGATGATAAGAATACGAAGTCCCACTAGAGTAAATAGGATGAGCATTAGCGATTGGAAAAGAAAAACTCAATCGCTTTTTTTATTGAAAGAAAAGGAGAAATTTTTAAATGAAGCAAGAAATGATTAACATCAATGCCAATTTATTGGCAGAGCCCTACTTTCTCAAATTTTGACAAAAGAGGAGAAACTGTTGAGGTTGCAAACTTCACGCTTGTAAAAAGTACGGGAAAGGCAAGGAGTATATCAACTGTGCCGCCTATGGAGAAAAACCGGAGAAAAGCAAAGGACTTTGAAAAAGGCGATTTGATTCATATCTTTGGTTACTTTAAGAAGCGTGAAAAAGAGGAAAGACTTACAAAAACTTTTGTAGTGAAGTCATATAACAAGATTGAAAAAGAAAGAAGAAAAGCGAGGAGGAATAAATTATGGAATTTTTTCACAGGCAGTTAATGTATTAAAAGATTTTAGTAATGGCAGTAGGTGCAGGACTTGGAGCATGGGGTGTTATCAACCTGATGGAAGGTTATGGGAATGACAATCGTGCGACACGTTCATAAGTGAAAAGCTTATGCACTAAGTCAAAGGACATAAAGTTCAAAACTTAGGAGAACTGACAATCTGATAGGTAGAATGATGGGGTAACGCCCTGAAATGCCTACACTGATACTCCGATTGGCAATGAATATTAGACTATTTCATTGTCAAAAGCTCGGTGAAGTCGGCAGAGGTAGCCGTAAGACTGATATTTCATATCAGACACGAAAGCTGTTCAGAGGTGGACGGTGCTACCTATATGTCGGGTGTCGAATACGCAAGGTGAGAATGTGTATACCAAAGCACTGACGTACTTCCGAATGTACAAGTCTAAACGTTTGAATTTGCCTAAAGGCAATTCCCATCAAAGATGGGGTGTTTGTAGATGAGTAAGAATGGTTGTTATGAAAATCCATATATCGTTACAGGCGATATGGCGAAAGCTAAACACAGGCTTAGAGGAAGAACCTAAACGTATTCAAAGATAAGATTGTCGGAACGTGGTAAGCCAGGAACACGGAAGCAGTCTAATGCTAATGAAGTGTTGAATGGGAAAATGACTGTAAAAACAGCATATAACCGTTCTTTATCTTGGTGAAAGCGGTGGCACAGTACCTATGAAGCGAAAATAATAAGTTCGTGGAGGGATAGCCACCAGTCACAGGAAAGAACAAGAACTGAAATTAAGACAAACACAGCTTCGAGTATGACAAAGAAAATCAAATCCGAAAGGAGATGGTGACTGTGTCCACTTCGAAACAAACACTGAAACAAAGTAAAATCCGTTATACGGAATACTATGACTTGCAGAAAGTCCTTGATGACTTATACGAAGATAGCAGTAAGAATAAAGTGTTTTCAAATTTAATGGAGCTGATAACTTCAAGAGAAAACATAAAACTCGCTTATCGAAGTATCAAAGGGAACAAAGGCAGTCACACAGCTGGAATAGATGGCAGAACAATAAAACATCTGTCCAAGCTAAATGAAGAAGAATATATTTCTCTCATACAAAAACAGTTTCATTGGTATAAACCACGCCCTGTTAAGAGAGTGGAGATACTAAAAGCCTAACGGGAAAATAAGACCTTTAGGAATACCGACTATTGTAGACAGAATTGTACAACAATGTATCTTGCAAATATTAGAGCCGATATGTGAAGCCAAGTTTCATGACAGCTCCTATGGGTTTCGACCTAACAGGAGTACGGAACACGCTATTGCAGAATGTGCGAGACTAATGCAGATACAGCACTTACACTATGTAGTTGACATTGATATACAAGGATTTTTCGATAATGTATATCATGCAAAGCTCATAAGGCAACTTTGGAATTTGGGAATCCAAGACAAAAAGCTACTTTGTATCATTAAGGAAATGCTGAAAGCAGATATAGTTATGCCCGATAAAAAGGTAATGACACCGACAAAGGGAACCCCACAAGGCGGTATATTATCACCGCTATTATCTAATGTGGTTCTAAATGAACTTGACTGGTGGGTATCCTCTCAATGGCTGACAATGCCCACTCATTATCCATATAAACAGAGAACGAACAGTCAAGGAACAGAGATAAAAAGCCATACCTACAGAGCTTTAAGAACAAGCAACCTAAAAGAAATATACATTGTAAAGGTATGCCGATGATTTCAAGATATTTTGCCGTAATTACTACGATGCAAAAAGAACCTATCAGGCAGTTACAAAATGGTTGCAAGACAGATTAAAACTAAATGTAAGTGAAGAAAAATCTAAAATAACAAATCTAAAACAAAGGTACTCGGAGTTCTTAGGCTTCAAGCTTAAGGTTAAACCAAAAGGCAAAAAGTTTGTTGTACAGTCGCATATAAGTGACAAGGCACTGAAAAAGGCAAAAGAAAATATTTCTAAATGTGTTGTGGATATAAAAAGACCTGCAAATGAAAAGGAGCAGTACAGCAATAGCTAAGTATAATGCTACTGTTTCAGGCTTGCATAATTATTACCAAATAGCAACAAACGTGAGTTTGGACTTTTGCTAAAATAGCCTTTTACATTAAAAAGCAGATGAACAACAGACTTGATATTAAAAACCGGTGGAACACTAAACAAAGGATTTATCAAAGAAAAAAATATGGAAAAAGTAAACAGCTTCGCTTCCTTAATGGACATCCGTTAATTCCGGTTGGATATATCAGGACAAAGGACGCAAAACACAAGAAAAAAAGTTGTAAATAAATATACTTTAGAGGGCAGAGCTTTCATTCATAAAAATCTACAAATTGATGTAGATACACTTGTCTGGCTGATGAAGCACCTGTGCTTGATAAAAGCATAGAATTTGCAGACAACAGAATTTCGCTCTTTGCAGCTCAATATGGCAGATGTGGAGTAACAGGAATAAAACTTACACCAAACGATATACATTGCCATCACAAGATACCGCTTGAACAAGGCGGTACAGACAGTTACAGCAACTTAATTCTTGTTATGGAGGCAGTTCATATACTCATCCATGCAACAAAAGAAGATACAATTCAAAAATATATAAAAGAGCTTGAGTTAACAATCAAGCAGATTGAGAAATGTAATAAGCTTAGAAAAATGGCAGGATTGCTACTAATTTAGAGAAAAAATAATTTGTTACGAAGTGTGTAAGTCTTAATTAAAACGTGAAAAATCTTTTCCTGTGATAGAACGCCGTGTGCGGTGAAAGTCGCATGCACGGTGTGAAGTGGGGGAAAATCCGGAGATTACATCAAAGGATTACCTATCACTATCGGGTGCAAAATCTCAAGGTATTAAGCAGCTTATGGCAGGAGGCGGTATTGTCCTTATCGGACTTAAGCTGATTCCGCTACTTGCCAATGTACTCAAGTAAGAAGAAAAGGAGAGCTTAGATGTTTGGAATATTCGACAAGATGAAGAATTTTTAAGGAACTTCTACTGGGCGGTATCCAAGCAAACTTAGAGTCCATGTTTCTTGACATCAACGATAAAGTTGGTGCAGTTGCAACAGATGTGGGAAAAACTCCTATGGGGTGGAACGGAGATGTATTTGCCTTTATCAAAAGCATTAACGATTCCGTCATTATTCCCATAGCGGACTAATCATCACAGCAGTCCTTTGTATTGAGCTTATCAATATGGTAATGCAAAAGAACAATATGCACGATACAGATACCTTTGAATTTTTTAAGTACATCATCAAGATGTGGATTGCTGTATGGTTAGTATCTCATGCTTTTGAGTTTTCAATGGCAGTCTTTGATGTGGCACAACATATGGTAAATAAGGCGGCAGGGGTGATAAATACCTCTGCCACCGTTTCGGAGATCAGATAGTGGCAATGATGGATACCCTTTAAAAGAAAAGGCTTGGAGGCTTTGTCATGATTCTCTTTGAAACCTCACTCATAAAGGTTGCCATAGAGGTAATTTCCATTGTAATCATGCTTGTGGTTTACGGAAGAATGTTTGAGATTTATGTTTACTCATCGGTTTCAGCCATTCCATTTGCCACAATGGGAAACAAAGAGTGGGGACAAATTGGAACAAACTATATCAAAGGACTATTTGCACTTGGGCTACAAGGACTCTTTTTAATGGTTTGTCTTGGAATATACGCAGTATTAGTTAAGACAATACAGATAACAGATATACACACCAAGTACCATGACGATACTTGGATATGCGGTTTGCTAGTTCATGATGCTAAAGAGCGGAACTCTGGCCAAAAGCGTATTAAATGCACACTAACAGAAAGGAAGGATAGGATGATCAAAAGAAAAACAGTATTTACATCAGTAGTAATCTGACAGGTATTATGGCGGTGATTGATAGAATCAAACTTTTAGCAAGATGATGACTTGGAAGAAAAGAACAACAAGACATCGGTCGCTGCCATAATGATTTTTGTATTTTGCAGGAAAGATATAACAAAGAAATACAGATAAACAGATAGAAAGCATTCAGGAAGAAATCGGCTCTGTATATGAACACATGGCGGAGCTTTCAAAGAGAAAAGAAGATGGGAGGATGTGATGGCGTATGTACCAATCCCAAAAAGACCTAAAGAAGGTAAAAACAAAGGTAGCTTTATTAACAACAAAAAGGCAGATGATAGGTTTCACACTCGCAGGACTGGTAGGACTACCAGTCTATTTATTTATGAAAGGTTGTTCCAAATGATATAGCCGTCATATTTCTCATCGTGTCCACACTCCCTATATTTTTCATCACTCTTTTGAAAAAGGACGGACTGACATTTGAGAAATATTTTAAATATATTTACCTTCATAAGTTTTATCAACCACAAAAGAGAGTGAGAAAGGAGGTTTACCTTGAAAGACAAGAAAGATTCAGCAGGTAAAGTTGAACAAAACAAAAAGATGTTAAGAAGTCAAAGACAGGACTTAAAGCAAAATAGGAAAATCAAAAAGATAAGGCAGGCTACTTGACCTTATTTTTAGAAAAGAACGAAAAGATATACTGTCGAAGATACCATTCCCTATCATAGACTCTTAAAAAGTGGTATATGTCAGCTTGACGAAAAGCACTTTAGTAAAAGCATAGCCTTTCAGGATATTAACTACCAACTTGCTTTAGATGAAGATAGGGATCTTATTTTTAATCAGTTTGCAAATTTTCTAAACTCCTTTGATCCGAGCATCAGTATTGAGTTTTTCATATATCAATCAACTTGGACGAAACGAAGAAATGAAGTCGGCAATTCAGATACCAGATAAAAAGGACGGTTTTGACGATATACGTCTTGAGTTTAGAGAGATGCTTAAAAGTCAGATTGTAAAGGGAAATAATGGACTGAAAAAATCAAAGTATGTAACCTTTACAGTAGAAGCGGATAATTTAGAGCAGGCAACATCAAAACTTGAAAGACTGGAGATGATCATATTATCTAATCTAAAGAGTATGGGAGTTCATGCGAAAGCTTTGAGGGGGAAGAAAGACTCAAGATTCTTCACGATATATTAAATCCCAATAAGACCTTTGAGTTTTCCTACAAAAAATTTTGAGGAAAAAGGAAAGCACTAAAACATACATTGTGCCTGATGAATTTAACTTTCACGCCTTCAAGGTACTTTAAGTTCGGAAAAATTTATCGGAGCAGTCAGCCATTTTCAAATCCTTGCCAGCGAGCTTTCAGACCGTATGCTTTGCAGAGTTTTTGGATATTGATGATAACATCAATATTTCCTTCATATTAAGGCACCGACCAATCGGAAGCTATTAAAATGGTAAAAGAAAAATACCGATATTGACAAGATGAAAATTGAGGAAAATAAGAAAGCGGTAAGAAGCGGGTTATGATATGGACATTCTTCCATCGGACTTAATCACCTATGGAGAAGATGTAAAGAGTCTCTTAAAAAGATTTGCAGACAAGAGATGAACGAATGTTTTAGTGGTAAGTATCGTCTTTATGAACTTTGCAAAAACGGTGCAAAAGCTTGATAACACAATCTCTCAGATAAGTTCCATTGCAAATAAGCATAACTGCAAGCTGAAAAGACTTGACCATACGCAAGAACAAGGACTTATCAGCGTGCTACCTCTTGGCGTAAACAAGATTGAGATAGATAGAGGACTAACCTCATCATCTACGGTGTTTTATGCCCTTTACCACAGAGGAGCTTTTTATCAATTCAAGTAACAGTCTTTATTACGGACTAAATGCCTTAAGCCACAACCCTGATTATGGCAGATAGGAAAAACTCAAAATCCAAACGGTCTAATCCTCAGAACTCCTGGAAGTGGTGAAAATCCTTTAGTGCTAAAAGAGAAATGGCAAATGCAATTTTAGTAACGGACGATGATGTGATTATCTGCGATCCAGAAGGAGAGTATGGAAACCTGTAAAGACAATTTAATGGAGAAGTCATTAAAGTCAGCAGTAAGTCCAAAGATTACCTGAATCCCCTTGATATAAATATGAACTATGGCGATGGGGATGCGCCACTGAAAGACAAAGCAAACTTCATTATGAGTATGCTGGAGCTTGTAGTAGGCGGCAGTGGTCTTACAGTGAAGAAAAGTCCGTTATAGACAGGTGCTTACCTAAGATTTACGAAAAGTATTTTGATAATCCAACTCCTGACAATATGCCAATACTGCAAGACCTATACGATATGTTAAAAGGACAGGAAGAAAAGGTCGGTAAAAAGCTGGCAACGGAGATGGAAATCTATGTATCAGGTTCCCTTAATGTTTTTAATCACAGGTCAAATGTGGACTTTAAATAAGAAACTCCTGTGCTTTTGATATTAAAGAGCTTGAAGTCAGCTAAAGAAAAATAGGAATGCTTGTTATACAGGATCAGGTGTGGAATAAAGTATCTCAAAATAGAGGAAGCAGGCTACAAGGTACTATATCGACGAGTTCCACTTGCTGCTAAAAGATGAACAGACAGCATCGTATTCGGTAGAGATTTGGAAAAAGATTTCGTAAGTGGGGAGGTATCCCTACAGGTATTACGCAAAATGTCAAAGACCTACTTATGAGTAGGAAATTGAAAAATATCTTTGATAATACCGACTTTGTCTTAATGCTAAATCAAGCGTCAGGAGACAGAGAAATTTTAGCAAGAAAACTTAAAATCTCACTTCCTCAGCTTAGATATGTTACCAACTCAAATGAGGGCGAGGGATTACTGTTCTTTGGAAATACCATTGTTCCTTTCCTTGATAAGTTCCCGAAAAGATACAATTCTCTATCAGAAGATGACTACCAAGCCTGAAGAAGTGAGGTAGCCTATGGGGAAAAAGCTGAAAAAGGATTTTAGGGAAAGGCATAAGGCAAGTCTTGAAAGAGAAATGATCCATAGTGAAACATTCACTACATCTGAAGAAAAGTAAGCTAAAGCACAACGATGATTACAGAGAAAAATCGTCCATGACAAAGACAGATTTCAGGACAAGGTTCATAAGAAAATAAACAAGGTAAGTTCTGATAATGAAAAGGCTTATGGAACATCCAAGAGAAATGCAAGATATAGAGCTTCTGATAAGGATAGTATAGCTGCTGTAAGTGAAACAGGAAGATCGGATTATATTACGGAGGTAAAGGATGGAAAAATCTATGATCCTTTAGGAAAAGACCTTGATAATGACGGGATTATAGACAGATACGATAATGACTTTAGGGACAGCGACTACTTTGAATCGACCTATGATGTGGATGATAATCTCCATAAAAAGATGAGTTTTTGGAAGTTCCTCTATAACTCATGAGGCTAAAAAGAGAAAGTATAAGAGGAAAAACTACACCGAAAGCCTTTATACAAGAAAAAGAAGATGTGTCAAAGGGAAATAAATCTGAAGGTAAAAAGACTGGAAAAGATGCTGCAAGCGAAAAAGTTTATAGTAGCCTTTCTAAAGAGCAGAGGAAAAAGCTAAAGAAAGATATGGTAAAGGTATCTGCCCTTTCAGGACTTGCCAAAAGGAAGTGAAACCGTAAGGGATTATCTTTCTCATGGAAGTGATGAAAAATAAAGGGGTAGAGGCAGGAGAAAAGACAGCGGACGCAAGCTCGAAAACTCATTCATGGCATAAAAGAAATATTCTGATAAGAAAAAGGCGAAGAAAAGGATACGATCTTACAAATAAGGATTATAAAAATCAGGAAGCGAAAATCGAAGCTTGAATTTCGTGATGCCAAAGAGAACCTGAAAAAAGACGAATGAATATAAAAGAGCAAATGCCTATAAAAGATTTCAAAAGAAAAATCAGGTAAAGGCAGCCATTCGTCGTGAGAATCAAGTCAAAGGCTCAGAGATCGGATTAAAAGAAAACCCTCATTGGCTCGTTGAAAGGCTCAAAGAGATTTATATTAAGAAAAGCAAAGGGACTTATGATTATTTTTCATAGGTCTTATTATTTTGGGAACTTTCTTTATCAACTTTGCAGGAACGGGAATGACAGGCTTTATGAACTCCACAAGTTCTATTCTTACAACAAGCTAGTTGTCAAAGCCAAATGTCCTAAATGAAATCAATCAGAGCTTTTCTGCTATGAGAGTGAGCTTCAAAATGAGGTTGATCATGTCAAAAATAACTATCCCGGCTATGACGAGTACATCTTAAATAATACAGAGTATATTGGTCATAATGTCCATGAGCTTTTATCCTATATTACATCAAGATGTGGAGAGGTAAAGAGTGTATCGGAAGTAGAATCCATATTAAAAGAATTGTTTGAGTCCATGTATGACCTTGAATATAGGGAAGAAGTTGAAATCAGATACAGGACAGTTACAGACACCTATACCGATGAAGATGGCAACGAATATACCGAAAGTCATGAAGAACCTTATGAGTATAAAAAGCTCATTGTAACGCTGCATAAAAAAGAGATGGACAGCATTATCCGAAAGGTCTTTGCTGATTATCCCGATAACTAAAAGCACTATGAAGCCTTATTCCTTGCACAAGGAAATATGGGAGAAAGTTTTGGAAATTCTGACCTTATCAGTGCAAATGGTGGCGTAGGTGGTGGAGTTGAGTATGAAGCATCGAGTGAAGTTCAAAAAGAAGATTGTTAATGCTGCATACATCACGCCATCTCCAGGTGCGAGCTGGTAGTGCCATGTGGGTTTCACAGGTCTATCAAAATGCAGGTCTTGGATATATTGGCGGAAATGCCTGCGATATGTACAGAAACCATACTTTTTACATCAGACAGGTCAAAACTCAAGGTGGGGAATGCTTGTGCAGTGGAAAGCAGTAGTAGTGGAAGCTAACAGCAGGACTTACCTATGGTCATGTAGGAATTTATATTGGAGATGGTAAAGTTATGGATAATATTGGACGAATAAGAGTAACCACTTTAGACAATTGGATTGCGTCTTTCTGCAAGCATCATCCCGTAGGATTTGGATTCCCACCAAACGTAAAGAAATAGGAGGTAACAATGTGAAACGAGAATTAACTGTAGTGAAAAACAAAATAAAGAAGTTGAAGGATAAAAAGGCTTTTGATTGATGAAGAATTGGAGCCTTTTATTTATTCGTGAAGAAGAACTTGAAAACGAAGAAATCATTGCCATTTGCAGAAAAAAGAAACATTACAATCAGTGATTTGATGGCAAAAGGTAAACAGACAAAAGAGTAGAAATGAAAAAGGAGAAGTCAAATGAAAAACCAGTTGGAAAAAGAATAAGAAGTTTTGGACAGCAGCACTTGCAGTCGTTGTAAGTATAAGCCGCCTTTTGGGTCTTTGGACAGTTGTTTATGCTCATGAGCAAAGCTTAACGGAAGCACCTACAAGCGATAAGCTGTCCAAACACAAGTGGAAGTAAAATGTAAAGTATATCTTTGAAGATGAAAAAGTTTATAAGGAAGAAAAAGATAAAGGCTGAGAAAGGACAGCTTCTTGACAGCGGTGATCTGCCGATGCTCCCTGATAATATGAAATTTATTGATGAGTTTCTATTTTTATGAAGTAAAAAGGCGATGGAAATGATGAAATTATCCGAAAAGGTAGCAAAGACTGAGGCTAAAGATAAAGAGACTCAGACAGAAGAAGAAAAAGCCGAAACAGGATGAAAGCTGCAGACGAAAAACCCAAAGACGGAAGATAAATCAACGCAGACAGAGCTTTAAAAATGATATTTTCAAAATGGAAAAAGATGCTAAGGAGCTTCAGGAAAAACTTGATAAGTTAAATAGCGAAATGAAGGATAAAGACAAATTAAGCGATAATCAGAAAGAAAAATCAAAGAACTTGAAGCCCAGATTGAAAGCTTGAAAAGAAAAATGAAAAAGATATGGAAAATAGGGACTTATCAGAAGAAATGAAGAAGGAAATGGATAAGCTGAATAAAAGATTAAAGAGCTTGAGGAAAAGGCAAATGAAGCAAACAAGGCTCCCGTAATATCTAATCCGCCTGCACTGAACAGTCCTATTTCCGGAATTAAGAAAAACTCAGGCATTTCAAATCAAACACCTGTAAACAATACAGGAAAAAGCACAACTATTAGCAGGCGAGTTCAGAAAATACTGCAAAAGATACAAGTAATTCTGAAAACGAAAGAGAAAGATATTCGCTATCCCTAATAAGCTGACACCGAAAGCTCCTGCCAACAACAATCAGGATTCATCTATGGACGGGACAAGTAAGACTGTAAATACCAATAAGGGAGTAGCTTCTGCTCCGTCAAAGGCAAGAGGAACCGTTACGGAAAATAAGGACAATGCGAATAAGGACTATCCAATTCATCACGGGGATAGCGGTGATAACAAAGAAACAGATCTGTATTCTGCTGATGCAAGACAGTTTATTACCTTTCAAACGAAAAACGGTAGACCTTCCATCTCATCATCAACCACGATGAGACACAAGAAAAATGTAATGCTTTTTAACGGAAGTATCTGAAGATGATCTTCTAAATATGGTTGAAAAGAAAGAAGCTCCGAAGCAGGAGATTAGCAAAGAGGAGCCAACTAAGGAAGAAGTAAAGCCTGAGAAAAAAGAAGAAAAGAGTAATTTAGGAACATATATTATTCTGCTTCTTGTTATAGGCGGAGCATTAGAGCAGGTTATTGCTTTAAGGTCGTCAAAAAGAAAGAGGATAAGGAGCTTGAATCATTAGAGGAAGAAGATGATGATTTCTTTTCGGAAGCAGAAAGTGAGCAAGAAAGTAGGAGAAGCAGAAGAAACAGAAGCTTATGATGAAGAATAAATGCATCTTAAAATATATTGTTATGGGTGCAAACGCAGGGCGGGAGAGTAAAATCTTTCGCCCTTTACAATGAAAGCAGGAGGAAAAATATACATGGAACATATACTTGTGATAGCAGAAAAACCGAGTGTAGCTATATCAATTGCAAGGTATAGGAGCTACAAAAAGAAAAAGATGGATACTATGAGGAAATGGATACAGGTATCTTGGTGCGTAGGCCATCTAATTCAGATGGCAAATCCGGACGCTTATGATGAAAAATACGCTAAGTGGAATATATCGGATTTGCCGATTATTCCGAAGCAGTACAAATTTGAAGTGGCAAAGGCTACAAAAAAGCAGTTTAATATCCTTAAAAAACTGATGAATGATAAGGAGATTGATACAGTTATCAATGCGTGCGATGCGGGAAGAGAAGAGAAAGTATTTTTCGACTGGTATATAACGAAGCTAAATGCAAAAAGAAAATGCAGCGTCTTTGGATTTCGTCAATGGAAGATAGTGCTATCAAAGAGGGATTTTCCAATCTAAAGAATGGCAAAGATTACGATAAGCTCTTTGAATCGGCACAGGCAAGAGCTATTGCAGACTGGCTTGTCGGAATGAATATCAGTAGGCTATATTCTTGCCTGTATAAGCAAAAATTACAGTGTCGGAGAGTGCAAACCCCAACGCTTTTACATGATTGTAAAAAGAGATGAAGAAATAAATAATTTTAAGAAAGAAAAATACTACACCGTAGAGCTTTTCTATGAACGGCTTTTACATTATCGACAGACAAAATTGGTGATGAAATAACCGCAGAGCAGCTTTTATTAATTTAATAGGCGATAATATTGAAATAACTGATGTCATTCAAAAAGAAAAGATTACAAAGCCGGATTTTACCTTTGATCTAACAACACTTCAAAGAGAGTGTAATAAATATTTTGGATATTCAGCAAAAGCAGACGCTTGATTATGCTCAAAAGCCTGTATGAAAAGAAACTAATTACCTATCCAAGAACAGACAGCAGATGCTTAACGGAAGATATGATTGTAAGTACGGTCAATAACATTTTAGGAAAAATGATTTTGATACAGAGCGTATCAAGACGGTATTTAACTCAAAAAATGTTACGGATCATCACGCTATTATTCCGACAGTAAGCTCGTTAAGTGAAGATTTATCGAGTATCCCTGATAGTGAAGCGAAGGTATATAGGCTATTTCTAATAAGCTTCACGCAAGTGTGGCTATCCATTAGTCGAAAAACACAACAAAGATTGTAGCTGAATTTGACGGATTTGAATTTACAAGTTCAGGAAGGGTAATTAGAGACGAGGGCTTTAGCAAATACCTTAAAGAATACAAGTCCAAGAAGAATGAGTTCATAGAGCTTCCTGATGTAAGTATCGGTGATGTTTTAAGTATTGAAAATAAAGAGATTAAAGAAAAATTACTCAACCACCGAAACACTTCACTGAAGATACGCTTCTAAAAGTCTATGGAGATTGCAGGAAATGAAGCCTTTAGAAAAAGGTGTAGAAGTGGAAGAAAGGGACTTGGAACACCCTGCAACAAGGGCAGGAATTATTGAAAACTTAATCTATAAGGGTTTTGTCGAAAGAGATAAGAAAAATTTGATTGCCACGCATAAGGGATCAGCTAGTAACAATAGTATCCGATACCTTTAAGTCAGCAGGAAACAACTGCAAAAGTGGGAAATGGAATTAGCGGATGTTGCCAAAGGGAAATCTTCAAAGGAAGAAATTTTTAGAAGCACTGAAAAATGAAATAAAGAGGTTGTTCTGACATATAGTAGTAGAGATAACTAATTCAGGTGGAAAAATACTCCAAAAAGTGCTATACTTTTTGTAGGAAAAGTAGGGCGAAAGGAGTAAATATGGAAGATATATTTATGGATACTGCAAAGAGTAGTGGCAAAAGGACAGGTTACTATTCCGAAAAGGATAAGGGAACTTTTAAATTTAGAAAATGGAGATTATGTTACTTTTGTAGTTAATAAAGATAAAGTGCAAATTCAAAATTCTAAGGCTTTTTATTGAAGAAAAACATTAAAAATAACAGCACGTTTTTAGAGGTAGGTGAAACAATGAATAAGGATAAGATGGTATTGCAGAATACAGATATTGGAAAAGATAATCATCAGTTTGATGATATTGTTAAGATTGTCGAAAGTGCAAAGGATCGTGCTTATAGAAAAAGTCAATGAAGAATTGATTTTGATGTATCAGGAAGTGGGAAAGTATAAGTGAGAAAAAGTAAAGAAGCAGGTTATGGGTCAAATTTTGTGGAAAATGTTGCCGATTTTTTCTCTGAAAAATTATCCTGATTTAAAAGGATTTACCTGTAGGGGAGCTTTATAGAATGAGGCACTCTATGAGCTATAAGGATGATGAAAAGTGTCAACGTTGTTGACACAATTGAGCTGGTCTAATCATTTGAAAAATAATGTCAGGATCTAAAAAGTAAAGAAGAAAGAGAATTCTGCATTAACTTAGCAATTGAGGAGAATCTAACTCACCGAGAGTTGGTAGAGCAGATGGACAGTGGCTATTATGAACGTTATATGCTTTCAAATAGTAACGATTTGCCTGCTATACAAAGGGCAAAACAAGAGACGCATAATTTGTTTATGGACAGTTATGTTTTTAGAATTTCTTGATGCTCCCAAGATTGGAAATGAAAGAGAATTTCGGAAGTCAATTCTCAGAATCTGAAGAACTTTATTTTTAGAGATTGGGAAAAGATTTTTCCTTTTATAGGTAATGAGTATAGGGTGCAGGTTGGCAATCATGATTACTATGTAGATTTGTTGTTCTATCATGAGGGACCATCTTGTTTAGGTTGCATTTGAATTAAAAATTGGAGAGTTTAAGCCGAATATATCGGAAAAAAATGAACCTGTATTTAGAAGCACTGGATAGAGAAGTAAAGAAACAAACTGAAAATCCAAGTGTAGGAGTAATCCTTTAAAGCTTCAAAAGATGATGAGGTGAGTAGATTTGCATTAGTAGAAGTCTTTCGCCTACAATGGTATCGGAGTATACATTAAAAACTGATAGATAAGAATTTGTTGCAACGAAAATTAAAAGAATATGTAGATATTGCGGAAGAAACAAACGAATAAAAATTTAATAATATAATGCGTAAAAAGGTGATTAGAGTAAAATCTAAACCGCTTTTTGTTTGAAAAACGAAGGAGGTAAAAATGCGAATAAATGATTTTCATAACATTTTGGAGCTTATAAAACAAGATGTGCTTCATAGTGAAGCAGAGTATCTAAGCTCTTAAAGGTTGTCGGAAACAATCAAAGATATGACTTTAGAAGTCAATTAAGTATCATGATAAAAATCCTGGAAAGCAATAGCTTGTGCCAAGTTTGACTACTGGAGGGAACGTTTTAATAGAACAGTAATGCGAGGACAGAAAGGTATCCCCATTTTAGAGGACTATGGCACATTCAAGAAAGTGGACTATATTTTTGATATAGGTCAGACAGTTTCAAGAAACAGAGATATCAACAAGTAAATCTTTGGAAGTTTGACAAAGAAAATCATCAAGATGTTAAAAGGAAAATGATAAAAAGCGAGGGCTATGAGGAAAGTAAAAGCACACTTGAAAACATCTTTTCTTTAAGCAGACTCTACGGTGATGAAAAAATAGATACCTTAATGAATGAACTTAGAATAGCGGATGAGGATAGAATATCCTTTACAAAGTTTGTAAGGGACTCGGTAAGCTATGCGGTAGCATCAAGATTTAAGTTAGATTATTCGATAGATTATGAGCTTTTAAGAGAGAATTTTCAAAGACTTGACAGCATATCTCTAATGAGTCTTGGTGAAAGCGTATCGGATATTAGCGGAAAGATTATTGATGCGACCATTCAAAAAAGCAAAGAACTTGAGCTGCAAAAAGAAGTTTTAAGAGGAAAAGAAGCGGGATATAATAAGATTAAAGAAGAATTGGAGGAGGTAGAAGAATATGTACTTCGACGAGATGATCAGGGAAGAAATGAAAACGGGCGAGTTCTCCGAAATGGAGAGTACAGACGAGATAATAGAGAAAATCAGGGAGAATACGCTAAACAGCTTGGAGGAAGAGACGGACTTCATAAGGAAGTATCCAAATCCGACCTACGCAGTGATGAGGCTGGAGTTTCTTTCACAGAGCGAGGAGCAGAGCAACTTCGAGATGTTAGTAGATCTATACAAGGAGAAGAAGTTGACAGGACACCTGATGGACATTCAGAAACAGGCGATAGAGTTTATGAGAAGAGAGAAGCCGAAGCTGATGGCAGCTTGGAAGATAGAGGGAGAGAGCAATCCACAGTACAAAGCAATGATTTCAGCTTTGAAAGAGATGACGATCAAGGAAATAGTAGAAGGTTAAGAGAAAATATTGATGTAGAGATAAGAGAAGCTGAAAAGGCTTCTTTTTCTTTACCAGAAAACTCCTATGGACAGACACGCCTTACGATTCCGCTAACTGAGAATGATATAGATACCGTCCTTATTAACGGAGGAAATCACGATGGCGGCAGACTTCCTGTTATTGCTGAGTTTTCCAAAGAAAAACAGTAGAAGAATTGGGAGAATACCTCAAAAGATACCTTTTAGAAGGCGGAAACGGGTTTTACATTGATGAAAGAGAAGTATCTTCCTGGTATTCGGATAAAGGCATTCATTTAGCCTATGGAACTTCTGCAAGAGAAGATGATACGCAGGTCTTAAACTGGAATGATGCTGCAAAGAGGATAAATGAACTTCTTAATAGTGGGGAATTTGCTACAAATGTAGAGCTTTTTGAAGCTCTTTGATTATGAAAGAGATCGGATTTCAGAATCTCTATGGTATCTATCTCATGATTTAAGTGAAGAAGGAAAAGAGCAAGGATATTTTGAACTTTTTGAAAGAGGTGGGAGGGCTTTTTCGGAAGAAACAAAAAAGATTATCTGAAGCATTAAAAACTCTGAGTATCTGAAAGAAACAATCAGAGAATATGACAGATTTATAGCAGGATATAAAGAAAATAGGAATGTACTAAGGTTTCACTATCACAGGTAGATAGCCTTTATCAGAAATTACAGGAACTTGAGCTGCCACGAAAGGAATATAGCACCAATTTGACAGAACTTCCGAAGGTAAAGTCCTTTATTACAGAAGATGAAGTCCTTGGAAAGTCTTTTCAAGAGGAGTGGCGTTGATAGAGGAAAAGAACGAATCACCAAGTTTTTAAAGAAAAATCATACGCTTCAGGAAAAAGGAATTTCTTAAAAAGACGAATATGGAATTGAGGACATTCCCATGCTGTTTCGGAGCAATGGGAAGTGATGAATGGCACGATGCTAAGGGACTTAAATTACAGAAAAATGATTAGTACGATGTGTTTCTTACTTGGACAAGTGTTGCAAAGCATATCGACGAGCTGTTTTCTAAAAATCTTTATCTTGAAGAAAAAGAAACGAAAACAAGTCAAAGATTGAAGAACCACAATATTATTCCAAAGATGCTCCCTGAAAAACTTAATGACCGATGAAAATGCTTGAAAAGAGTGCCGGAGCTTTACGCACAGGAGGATGTAGCATTAGCGGATAAAAGAGGTTCATGCTGCATATATCATTCCTTTCCGTTCTAATTGGACTTGGTATATGACGGAATATGACAGGGAAAGTGGCGATGCCTTTGGACTGGTACTTGGGATTGAACCTGAATGGGGATATTTTAATCTTGAAGAACTAAAGGAATTAAATGCCCAAAGGCTTATTTTTAGAAGATTTTTCCAAAGACCTTTTAGAGAGCTGAAAGATACAGAACTTAAAAGCAGATGGATGAGCAGGAGCTTCAGTCTGTCTTTAATGGAGAACTTAGCTTTGTAGAAGAAGAACTTGAAGCACCTGAAGAAACAGAAGAAGTTAGAAGGGCTGACACAGTTCAAGCTACCTTATTTGATTACCTCAAAGAAAGAGAAGAAGTAGAACTGAATAAAAAGAGGAAATCCCTTTAGAGGATTTTGCAGTTAAAGCAGGTGATACCGTCTACTTTCATCATGAAGAATACAAAGTCAGAGAAATTTCTAAAAATGAAATCACAGGAAAAATGACTTGTGGCTTTGATCTCTAAAGGCAAGGCAATCATCAAATTCGATTGTAGCCTTTTACAGATAATGAGGATCTTATGGAAGCAGATAAGCCTTTGAAAGACCGAACTCTATTGTCGGAGATGAAGTCAAATACAAGGATAAAAGACTCATACCATCACACGCTGTGATGATATGGGAAATAACCCAAAGACGGTAACGGTTAGGACAATACAGAATATCTTGGCGGTATGATAACAGGCTCCGATGTGATTCTTATCGTCTGGAAGGCGACCTGAGAGGGTATTTCAAAATCAAACATATAAACATCCAGAGCAGACTACTGAAGAAGTAGAAATAAAGAAAGCAGAAGCTCATAACTTCAAAAATTAAAGAAGAAACGCTACCTGACAAGTTATCTCCAAGTGAGAGATTAAACAATAACTTTGAAGCAATCTCGATGTTAAATCGAATTGAAAGAGGTGAGAGAGATTTAGATATTACCGCTCAGAAAGTTTTTAGCAAGGTATGTTGGCTGGGAGGACTTGCTGATGTATTCGATGAAGAAAAAGGCGGACAGTGGAAAGAAGTAAGGAGCTTTTCTAAAAGAGAACTTATCGCAGGCAGAATATGAAGCTGCAAGAGAATCTACTTTAACGAGCTTTTTACACACCGAAAACAGTGATTGACGGAGTGTATAAGACACTTTTGGATATGGGATTTAAAACAGGGAAACATTTTAGAGCCAAGTATGGGAATAGGAACTTTATAGGCAATATCCCTGATGAAATGAACAAGTCTAAGTTTTATGGTGTAGAGCTTGACTCAGTAAGCGGTCGAATTGGAAAACTCTTATACCCTGAAAGTGATATACAGATTAAGGGGCTTGAAGAAACTTCCTTTTCAAATAACTTCTTTGATGCGATTATCGGCAATGTACCCTTTGGAGAATATAAGGTAAATGACAGGGAGTATAACAAAAATAACTTCCTTATCCATGATTATTTCTTTTGCCAAGTCCATTGATAAAGTAAGAAACGGAGGTATTATTGCCTTTATTACATCAAGCGGAACGATGGATAAAAAGGACGAAAAGTGTAAGACGCTACCTTGCAGCAAGAGCAGAGTTTTTAGGAGCGATAAGACTTCCGAACGATACCTTTAAGGGCGTAGCAGGAACAGAAGTAACCTCAGATATTATCTTCCTAAAGAAAAGGGACAGTATCAGAGAAAGGGATGAGGATTGATTCACCTTGCTGAAGATGAAAACGGGCTTTTATATAACAAATACTTTGTTGATCATCCTGAACAGGTGCTTGGTTCTATGGAAGAAATATCCGGAAGATTTGGGAATACAATAGCTTGCCTGCCAAAAGAAAAACACAGACTTAAAAGGAGCTACTGACAAAAGCAAGCGAAGAAATCGCTAAAAATGCTAATTATGAAGAAATAGAGCTACTTGATGATGAAATCAGCACAATACCCGCAACGGACGATGTCAAGAATTTCTCCCACACCATTATTGATGATGAAGTTTATTACAGAGAAAAACTCCCTGTTTGTAAAGAAAGAAGTAACGGAAAAAAACAAGGAAAAGATTAAGGACTATCTTGAGTTAAATGCTGCCTTAAAGGACGTTATTTACAAACAGAAAGAAGATTTTTCAGATGATGAAGTAAAGAAAGCTCAGGAAAAACTAAATGAAATTTATGACAGCTTTTCTAAGAAGCATGGATATGTCAACAACCTTTCTAATACCAGAGCCTTAAAAGAGGATAGCAACTTCCCGCTTGTTTCTTCCATTGAAATCCTTGATGAAGAAGAAAACTTCAAAGCAAAGGGAGATATTTTCTCCAAGCGAACAATCACAAAGGCGAAGGTTATCGACCATGTAGACACTTCCCTTGAAGCTCTTGTTTTATCGGTATCAGAAAAAGGATATGTGGATTTTGAGTATATGGGAAGCCTTACAGAAAAAGACAGACCGACTTTGATAGAAGAACTTAGAGGGGAAATCTATCTAAACATCAGAGAAGAACAAAACTTTTATAGACCATTGTCTTTTAACCTTGAAGATGGAGATTTACCTTTTGCCTGTGCAAACGGCAGTAATTCATATAAGTACGGCTATGTAACAAAGAATGAGTACCTAAGCGGAAATATCAGAGATAAGATTGCTATTGTAGACAGCTATCTTGCAAAGCTAAGACAAACGGAAAGAGAGTTGCCTCATCTTGGCTATGCGGAAGATGGCAAAGAAAAAGAGCTGATAAGCTATGAGATGAACCGTTTGGAATACCAAAAGGCAGAGCTAATAAAAGTTCTTCCAAAAGAGCTTGAAGCAAGTGAAATCAATGTAAGACTCGGAGCTACTTGGATACCGATTAAGGATATTGAAAAATTCATCTTTGAAACGCTTAAAACTCCGGGATATGCCAAATGGGATATTAAGGTTAAATTTTCAAATCTGACAAGCGAATGGAATGTGAAGGAAAGAGCAGGGATAGAGGAAATGACCTTGCAGAGATGACTTACGGCACCTCAAGGGTAAATGCCTATAAGCTGATTGAAGATGCTCTAAATTTAAAAGAAACAAAGGTATTTGATCAGATTGTAAATCCGGACGGCTCGAAAAACTTCTGTATTAAATAAAAAGGAAACGCTTCTTGCAGGGCAGAAACAGGAGCTCTAAAAGAAGAATTTAAGAACTGGATATTTAACGATCAGGAAAGAAGAAACCGTCTTGTAAAGATATATAACGAGCGTTTTAACTCTATCCGTAACAGAGAATATGACGGCAGCAAGCTCTCCCTTGAGGGAATGACCACAGAAATTGATTTAAGATCTCATCAAAGAAATGCCATAGCAAGAAGCCTTTATGGAGGAAATACCTTGCTTGCCCATGTGGTAGGTAGTGGTAAGACCTTTGAAATGGTGGCGTCTGCGATGGAAAGTAAAAGGCTTGGAATGTGCAGTAAGTCCTTGTTTGTTGTCCCCAATCACTTAACAGGTCAAATCGGTCGTGAGTTTATGCAGCTATATCCGTCAGCTAACATTATGGTTGCAGATAAGAAAGATTTTGAGCCGAAAAATAGAAAAAGATTTATCGGAAGAATTGCCACAGGAGAGTATGATGCCGTTGTAATCGGGCATACGCAGTTTGAAAAAATTCCGATGAGTAAGGAATATCAGGAAAAGCATATTCAGGATCAGATTGATGAAATTATAAACTATGTAGAAGAATATAAGCATGACAGAAACCAAAACTTTACGGTAAAACAGCTTGAAAAGACAAAGAAGAAACTTGAAACAAGGCTTGAAAAGTTAAACGATGATTTTAAGAAGGATGATGTCATAACCTTTGAAGAATTAGGTGTAGATAAGCTCTTTATTGACGAGGCACATAATTACAAAAATCTATACCTTTACACAAAAATGAGGAATGTAGCAGGTATTGGACAGTCTGAAGCCTTTTAAGTCCCTCCGATATGTTTATGAGTGCAGATACATGGATGAAATGACAGGTGGAAAAAGGAATTGTTCTTTGCCACAGGAACGCCTGTCAGTAACTCTATGACAGAGCTTTATACTATGCAGCGTTATCTTCAGTATGAAAGCCTTAAAAAGAATAATTTGGAGCATTTTGATAGCTGGGCTTCTACTTTTGGTGAAACGCAGTCAGCTTTTGAATTGTCTCCGGAGGGAACAGGGTATAGAGTAAAGACAAGATTTTCCAAGTTCTATAACCTTCCTGAACTAATGTCTATGTTTAAAGAAGTTGCGGATATTCAGACAGCAGATATAGCTAAATCTTCCAACACCCGAAGCACACTATGAAGTTATTAAAACTTTGCCAAGTGAGGAGCAAAAGGTAATCCTAAAGAGCTTATCGGAAAGAGCTGATGATGTGAGAAACAGGGTAGTAGAGCCTGACGAAGATAATATGCTGAAGATTACTAATGACGGCAAGAAACTCGCCTTAGATCAGCGTTTAATCAATCCACTGCTTCCGGATAATCCTGACAGCAAGGTCAATGTGTGCGTGAAAAATGTCTTTTCCATTTGGGATAAGACAAGAGAAAATAAGTCCACACAGCTTCTTTTCTCCGATATGTCAACTCCAAAAGGAGATGGAGCGTTTAATATTTACGATGATATTAGAGAAAAACTTGTGGCAATGGGAATACCGAAAGAAGAAATAGCCTTTATCCATGAAGCAAATTCCGATAAGCAAAAGGATGAACCTTTGCAAAGGTAAGAAAAGGCGAAATTCGTATTTTGATGGGTTCTACACAGAAAATGGGAGCCGGAACGAATGTGCAAAACAAGCTGATTGCACTTCATGATTTAGATGTCCCATGGCGTCCTGCCGACCTTGAGCAGCGTGCGGAAGAATTGTAAGACAGGGAAATGAAAAACAAAGAAGTCAGATATACAGATATGTAACGGAGAATACCTTTGATGCGTACCTTATGCAGACCATCGAGAATAAACAGAAGTTCATTTCTCAGATTATGACAAGTAAAACACCTGTCAGAGTGGCGGAAGATGTGGACGAAAGCAGCTTAAACTATGCAGAGATTAAAGCTCTTGCTACAGGTGATCCGAAGATTAAGGAAAAGATGGATTTGGATAATGAGGTTACAAAACTTAAAATGCTTGAAGCAAACTATAAGTCCAACCGTTACAGATTAGAGGATAAGGTTGCTAAAAACTATCCGGAAGAAATTTCAAGAACAGAAAAGCTCATTGAGGCTGTAAAGAAAGATATTGAAGATGTAGAAGCAAAAGCTGAAGGAGAGGAAAAGTTTGCTTCTATTACTATCGGTGGTGAGAAGATATTAGATAAAAAGTTAGCCGGAGAAAAGTTGCTTGAAGCTATTTCTAAAGTGAAAATCAATGAAAGCAAGGTTATCGGTAAGTATAGAAACATGGACTTTAGAGGTAAGCTACAACTTCTTCACCAATGAGCATAACTTCAGCTTAAACGGTGCTGCAAAGCATTCAGGAGAGCTTGGAACGAGTGCGGACGGTAATATTACAAGGTTTGATAATGCTCTTGAGAAAATGCCTGAGAAATTAAAGAGGCTTGAAGAAAAGCTCTTCAGCACAAAAGAACAGCTTGAAAATGCCAAAGAGGAATTACAAAAGCCTTTTGAAAAAGCTGATGAACTAAAGGATAATGTGCTTCGCTTGGCAGAACTGAATAAGCTCCTTGATATGGGAGAAGTGGAAGAAAAGAGAAATGATAATCCCCTTGTAGAAGATGTAAAACGAGCCATCATTGACTTCTGCAACAGAGAGTATGAAGAAAATCATAGTTATGATGAGTTTGATACTCTATATCCTGATCTAAAGCTACATCGGCATCGCCTATACCAATACACCTGACGAAAGACACAGCATCCAATATGAGCTTAACTTAGAGGATAAGACATGGACACAGTATATTGAAGATATACCGATTAAAACGGAGAGTTTTGATTATGAAAACAAAGGAGAAAATGAAGCTCTAAGGAATATGAAAAATGAAATAGAGCTATCCTCTTTTGAAGATTTAGTCTATGTGGATTCCGAGGACTTAAAGGCAGCTCTGGGACTGGACATTGATGATGAAGGTAACTTCTATGATCCACTTTCTAAAGACCTTGATAATGATGGAATTGCTGACAGATACGACAATGACTTTAAGGACAGCGATTATTTTGAGTCAACCTATGATGTTGAAGATAATTTGCATACCAAAGAGGAAGCCACACAGAAAACGGGTGATAAACCATCTATCTTAGGACAGATAAGAGCCTATCAGGAAGAAAGTAAAACAGAAGAAAAACAAACTGCAAAAGAACAGGAATATGTACGATAAGGAGGGAAACCTCCTTTTACCATGAAAGGAGATAAAACATGGATTACAAAACAATGAGAAATCAGATAGAAGATATGGTAAGTGATAATCACAAGGACTTTGTTAAGGCGGTTATCAGCATGGAAAGCAGGTATCAACGATGAAAAGTGCTTTTGGATAAGCTCTATGAGGCTTATATGGACAATGACACCGTTAATTTACTGCATGAGGAATTTGATTACATGATTGAAGATTTAAGAGAACAGGGCAGATTAAAAATCTTCCTTATGTTCAAGAGGAGAAAGATAATCTTGTCAATATCGTTGGAAATATTGTAGGAAAGATCGATGTAGTTGAAATGGAAAATAAGAACAGCGAAGCCTCTTCAAGTAGTAAACTCTCTGTGGCATCTAAAGATGATGAGGGCAATACAGAGTCATAATCTGCACGGTCATACGGAGAAAAGAGTGATATTCCAAAAGACTTTAAGCAGGGAGATTTTGTAAAACTCTTTGGACAGATCAGAACTCCGTTGACGATAACGGCAAGGAACATACTAACATCAGGATACTTTCTTCAAAGCTTAAAGGCAAAAGAACAGATGAAAGGTCGAGATGAAAAGAAAGAGTCTGTGCTTGGAGCTATCAAAAATATCAGGCTGAAGATAAGGAAAAGCCTAAAGAAAAAGAAAGAAACATCAAAAAGAAGCTGAGAGATAAATTTATGGTCGTGTGGTCTTGGGACTGCACTGACTTCTTTATTTATGAGGAGACAAAGATTATCTCTCCATCTCCTTACCCATGTAGATTCCGTAATTTTTTCGTATCTTATAAAGCTCGTCCATAGTGGATTTTGAGGAAGAATACTCTTGCATAAGGGTGTTCTTTTTTTCTTGTAATTTATCAAGTTCAGCTAAAATATCCTTTGAATTTGGGAGTTTGGAAATAGATTTAAGCTCTGAGAGAGTACTTTTTCATATAGGGTAATCTGAGCTTTGTACTCTTCAAAATGCCTTGTCAGACGGATTAGCAGTATATCCTTTGTAGACGCTCATTTTAACGGCATGAACTTGCTCCATGTGGTGGAAAGCTTCTTACTCTTTCATCAGTACTTGATTTTTCTTGTATATTTTGCCTTTCATCAGCTGCTTTTTGAATATACTCGTCAAGCTGTTTAACGGATTTAATGCCATGTTCTCTGATATAAATAACAGACTCAGCCATTGTATGAAGGTTATGTTTGGTTGCCCAATATTCGTAGCCTTTGCTTTTCCTTTACCTTTGCATTGGTGTTCATGTCAATAACATTGCTGATGCGTGACGGCAGGAGTCTTGATAAACTCTCTTCTGCAATGCGGTCTTTTAATCTTCTTCGGCATAATCTTCCGATTGTTTTTAGTCCTGCAAATCTCGCTCTATCTCTTTTGGCTTAAAAAGCAATGTGTTACCATGTATTTGATTTCAGCCAAGATCAGCCATCTTCTTTAAAAATTGTCCCAGTCCTTTGACTGTTTTATCATTCTGTCAATGTCAAATTGAAGCTCTGCTTTTTCCAAGAAGTGCCATGTTTTGCCTGTTCATTTTTGCACCAAGATTTACCGTTAATCTTGTATTTTTCTTTCATAGCTGTCGCAAACCTCGTCAATAACGGATAGGTTATTTTCTTTGCAGAGTTTATCACTCTGATACGGATTTGGTGGTAACTTTTTCTTGTTAGACTGGTAGCACCTCACCCTGTTACCATATTTACATTATTGAAGATGATGTGTGGATATGCCCCTCATCTCACGTGAGTAGATAAAGATCACCTGTACTCTTGAGTATCTTTTCACACAGCTCCATACCAATCTGGTGAGCCAATTCAGGCTTGTTTCTCCCGGTAAAAGGATTGAATGAGATGTCTTGCAAGAACGGTTCCTTTTGTTCCTGCGTCATTTCGTGTCCTTAAAAACTGAGTGTAGCAGTTGATTCGTGGCACTTTATGAGTGCTTACTAAAAAGCTGCTCGTCTGTTTTATCTCCATTTACAATGTAGTCGATAGCAAGATTAAGAGTCGATTTTATTGGGTGTATTTTTGTATTAGCCATTATTATTCACCTCGTTTCAGATGTTCTTTTCAGAAGTAGTGAATGAATTTGCCACAGCTCTTTTGAGAAATGTTCAATCTCTTTTTATATCACCTATGTCCTCTTTGTAGATTACACCTGTCGAATTTACTCGCTTTGCAATCTGATTGATGTTGTTTGTTGCATTAGAAAGTAAGCTTTTGTAAAATCTTGAAAGGCTCTAAATCCACTTTGATAAATTTCCTTTCCAAAACGCATTTGGTGATGAAAATGGCTCATGTTTCTACACTTCGCAAAGTCTTTTTCTCTCAAAAAGAGCCTTTTTCTTCTTCAGTTAGTTTAATTTCAAGTCTTCGTTTCAATCTATTTGCACATAGTTAGTTCCTCCTTTGAATGTATTTCGGGGTCTTAGGGTTCTCAACAATCTAAAAATTGATAAAAAGAAGCAGATCCTCAGGGCTGCTTTCGTCAATTTTTCCGTAAGTGTCGTACACTTACTCAGTGCTTACACAAAAGCTACAAAGCTACAAAAGAATAATTAGAGACAAAGCATTAAGCGTGTATAAAACTATTTGTATTTATTGTACCATTATTTTTTATTAGAGTTCCAGAAAATACTTGACATACATGATCGACAATATTAAAATGATAACTAAGTTATCAAGATGAGGCGGGAAATTGATCAGTAAAGAGAAAGTAGGCAGAGTAATGGCAGATTTGAATGGATATGAGCTTACACATAAAAAATCATGGATAGTGGTAAGCGAATTTTTGAAGGATGGATATGAACGAGCTAATTTAAGAAAAATTTGTAAAAGATGCTGGAGTTACAACGGGTGCTTTTTACAGGCATTTTAATGACAAAGAAGATTTATTTATCAGTTTAGTTGATCCATTAGCAAAAGAACTTTTGGGTTTTTATAACAAGTTTGAAGAGGAATCTTTTCAAAAATATAGAAAAATTGTGGAGAAGATTTATCAAAAATTAACATTGAAGGGTCAATTGAATCTGCATTATATATGTTTAGCAAAAAAAGATTTATTTAATCTTTTTAATATATAAATCTATATGGTACTGAAATATGATAATTATATAGAGCTTCTTGTGGAAAAGGAAGATATAAATAGACATAAAGCGTTTCATATTATTTAAGTATAAAAAATAGCAT
>BNJU01001412.1_pt1 | contig 97163 bp, 117 predicted proteins | sample 8539281 | NCBI WGS metagenome assembly BNJU01 (sample SAMD00202456, study PRJDB9452) | human saliva metagenome | isolation source: human saliva | place: Japan
CCGCCCGCCTGTTCAAGAGATCATGCGTTCGCCAGGTCAACGCTGGCGTCATTTTCGCGGTCAGGCCATGCGCGCCAGTCTGACCGAGCGTCACCGTGCGATGTTCCCGGCACAAGCACGATCAGCATCCATCGCAGCTCGCTGCCGTTGCAACCGCGCGTTTACCCCTGAGGTCAAACGGTGCCGGTTCGTGTGTTCGGTTCAGTCAGCTGGTCATTGATGCCGATAATCACCTTTTGCGTCACCCCGGTTCGCAGCCACTGGCGTTATCACGCACGCGGCCGTGCTTACGCCCCGCGCACAATATTACATTTACTGCCGTTGCTCGTTCACGCGCGAGTGGACGGGCAAAGCTTTGTCCTGACGGGTTTCAGTACCCGTTTCGGCGTCGGTTCGGACGTCGGCGAACACCGGAGGTTGCGCGCGGCGATTTCACCGCACGCTCAAGGCGCCATGCTCTTCAAGTACGCTCCCGGCGAACCGCGCTACCAAGACCGTCGTGGGCGTTCCGCGCGCCTCGAGTCGCTCCGTCGTCGCGAGGCGGCGCACGGGCGCGCCGTGGCGCTGGTACGGGCGTCGAGCGCGGGCACCGGCCGGCAGGATCCCGAGCCGCACACGCGCGGACGTCGCCGTCACCGACGTGGTGCGCCCGGCATGAGCGCCGCGCAGCCGGTGCGCGCCACGACGCTCTCACCCGGACGCGGTCATTGTCCTGCGCAATCCTCGGCGTGGGCACATCCCCCGCCCTCCGAGCCTCGGGGCTGCGTGCGGTCCTGCGATTTCGCGCGGGCCGAAGTGCCCATGGATCGTCGCCTCAGTGCCACTGCAGGCGAGGGTCATGCCGTCGGCGCTGAGGCCGGCAACGCCCCTGGCTCAGCGCTGGGCGCAGCTCGGCGCGCACGACATGACGCTCGAGGCCCCTCACGCCAAAGACCGTCTTCCTCCTCCCAGGGCATGCGCGGCGCGGACTTCAGCGCTGGATGGACCTGCTCCATCGCGGGAGAACCCACCCCCAGACCCGGAGCCGCTCTCCGACCGATGCGCCCGGCCTCGTCCCACGCGCCCACGCGACGCACAGGGAACGAGGCGGGTTTGTCATGACCATCGAACCCGGCCTGAGGGGGCTCAGGAGCCGCCGTAGAATGTGCCCCATGAGCGAAGAAGAATCACAGTCAATGGCCGACCGAGGCGAAAAGCCGCCCCTGTCAGCCTCCCCAATCCGCCGTGCGTTCCGCGAGTTCTATCGGCACCGGATGGGCACCGCGCTCAACCCAGCTGCCCGAACGCGAACGCGTCGCCGACTTCCCTCAGCGACCGCGCCCTCAAGGCCGGCGCGCCCTTCCCGGCGGCGAGCGCCTCGTCACGCCTGCAGGCCCCACAAGGTCCGCTCGAACGACTGCAGACCATCGCTCCGCGCGCACCTCGCATTCGCGCATCTCCATCGCGGGCCTGGGCGCCGAAAAGGAGCCGGACACCGTCCTGGTGACCGAACCGCGAAGGACGGCACGCACACGCTGCTCTTCAAGCTCCCGCGCCTCGCGCTCCTCCGCGAGTTCTACGCGTCAACCCGCGCTACGGCGACTTCCTGTGGCGCGCGCGCCCTCCCTCGACGAAGTGTCGGCCGCGACCGGCCTGGAGACCCGCCATCGACACGTGTGCGCGCGACGCCCTGTCCAAGGACGCTGATCAGGTGCCGCCTGCGCATCGTGCGCGGCGTGACGCCCAGATCGAAGACATGGTCAACGAGTCCGCATCCAGGCTGGCTGCCCGTGGACGACGGACGCGCGCCGAAGACGAGGCCCCGAGGAGCACCCTCTCCGAGATCCGCCTTTCATCAAGGACGCCATCGAGCTCGAGGAGATGATCCGCGCTGTCGAGGTCACCAAGGCCGGCTTCGAAGACATCATCCGCGTCCTGCCGCGCGCCGGTTACCGCGCGCGAGCGCGTCATCGAGCGCGCCTTTCGCGGGCGACGCCCGCGAGAGGGAAAGGCAACGGTCGGGACGAGACCATCGCGGCTCTCCGGCAACCACGCGAACACGCCGCACTGATCGACAACGACGGCGAGGTGCGAAGACCTGGTACTCGTCGACGCCGGCGTCGAAGTCGACCCTGCTACACGGCCGGCATTACGCGCACGCTGCCCGTCAACGGCCGCTTCACTGAGGTTCAGGCCCGCGTCTACCAGGCCGTCCTCGACGCCTGCGAGGCCGCCCCGCGCGCGCCAACGAGCCGGGCTGCCGCTTCATGACGTCACGACGCCGCCATGGAGGTCATCGCCGCCCGCCTGCACGAGTGGCATCCTGCCCGTCACCCCCGGAAGAGTCGCTGTCACCGAGGCCAGCAGCACCGCCGCTGGATGCCGCACGGCACCAGCCACCACCTGCCTGACGCACGACCGCGCCAAGCGCCGCGCGAGCTCTACCAGGCGCGCTGCTGGAGCCGGGCATGGTCTTCACGATCGAGCTGGCCTGTACTTCCGCGCCGACGACCCGCTGATCCTCGAGGAATACCGCATCGGCGTGCGCATCGAGGACGACGTCGTGGTGAACGCCGACGCATCGGTCACGCGTGTATCTCCGAGGACATTCCCGCACGATCGCGACGTCGAGGAGTGATCGCGGCAGTTCGAGCCCCGCGAGCCACACGAAGACGCTGAGGCGACGCCTCGGTCTGGTCCTCGGGGACGAGGCTGGGCGTCGTCACGCCCTTCGGACGCCGCGCGCTCGGGGCCGATTGTTGCAGGCCGAGGCCTCGCGCCTCACGGACGCGTGGGCCCGATGGTCGAGGGACCGGGCGTCTTCGTGCATCTCAAGCGGGACCTTCCGTCCTTGGTCGCTGCACCGAAGCGGGCGACCATCGGGGAAGAAACCGACGAATCTCTTTGGGGCGCAGCGTACGCGCGCGCGCACGACGCGCGGTTGCCGAGCTGCAGGATCTGATAGGCGCGGGTCATGTCGGCCGAGGCCAGACCGCGGAGCTGCGCGACAACCCGCCGAGAGGGATTAGGCGAGTCGCGGCTGCGTCCGCGAATGAGCGAAGCGACAGGCGCGCATTGCTCAGGGCGCTAACGATGATGCCGCTGACGACCCACGAACCTCGTCCTGCCTGCGTCATTCCGCCCGGGCGACATGAAACGCATGCCCAGCGAGGCTCCTACAGGCGCGCTGCTGGAGGCGCCTGAGAGGGACGCGCGAGCGATCGTCAGGCGTCGTCGACGCTCGACGAGGTGCAGGTCGGAGCCGACAATCGTAATCGCGAGACGATCGAAACCAGCATCCGACAGGAAGTCGACACCGGCACGGGCCTGCGCGTAGGTCTGCAGGAGGCGACCTCAGCCCGCGGGCACCCTGCGGGTTCCATCACGACGCGCATTTCTTCCTTTCGTCCCTGGCCTCAGGTGGATGGGAACGCATTGTTCATGCGGCGACCGGCTCATCAGTACGCACTGTGAAGTCACCAGCCTAAGATGGAAGAGGTGAGCATTGCATCTATTGAACTAGGCACCGCGGCCGCCGCGTGCTCATCGGGAAGCCTGCGGCACCAGTGTCTTTTCGATCCCTTTGGGCGACCAGGTCGGCAAGATTCGATGTCGTCGTATCGTTTTCGGCTGAAACCAGCCAACGTCATCGGCTTCGTCGTCGAGGTCATCCCTGCGGGCGTGTCTTCCTGCCGCCTCACTCGCGCGTCACCGTGATCGAGTCCGGTTCCGTCATCACGACGGGCCCGCTCAACATCCGTTCCTTCACGCAGCGTCCCATCGAGACGCCTGTGCTCTCCGAGCTGACCGCGTCGTCACCGATGAACGACGGCTCGGGCAGGGTGCGCATCCTCGACGTCGCGATGCGCCAGCGCCGCCCCGCGGACCGTGATCTGCACTGCACGTCCAGCGCTGCGCACATCCTCCCCTCGGCTCACGCAGCGGCGAGACCCTCACGGGTCGACGTGCCCGAGGTCCCGGCCTGCCTGCAAGACCCAACCAGGCGGCGACCGCGCCTGTGCAGCTACTACGGAGGACATGCGCCCCGCGGACCTGGCGGACTTGGCGCACACGCTCCCCAGGATCGCAAAGATGGCGGTCGCCCAGCGTTGATGGGCGCCTCGCCGACGTACTCGAGGAGCTGGGTAACGACGACCGTATCGCGATCGTCTCGGCGCGCGCGCCTGAGCCGCCGGACGTCTGACGTCATGGCCCGACGACGCGGCCGACCTCGTCGCCGAGCTGCCCGACGCGCAGGCGCCCAGTCCCTGCTGGCCCCGCGGAGCCCGAAGAGGCCGAGGACGTGCGTCGACCTCATGACCTACGACGAGTCGACCGCCGGTTCGCCTCGATGACCACCGGAGCCGGTCACTTTCGGTCCTCAACGCGACCGTCGCCCAGATGTTAGCGGGCCGATGACGCGAGGACATCCTGCCCTGATCGCGACCGTCGCCTTCATCGCACGCCCGCCCCAGGAGACCCTGACCGGCCAGTACCCGGCATGGTGCACATCCAGCGCGACTGCGCGAGCCCTCTGCAGACGCTGCTCGGCACGATCCTGACCGCGACATCGAGTCCAGACCCCAACGCGCACATCGCGACCGTGACGCGTCTGTTGCGACCCACAACCTGACGGTCCTGCCTGTCGTCGACGAGGACGGGCACCCGCACGGCGCCGTCCGTCGACGACGTCCTCGATGAGCTGCCGCCCGAGGACTGGCGAGACTTCGACGACGACGTGACCGACCGCATGATGGCAAGGAGCATCGATGGCTGATCGCCTGATAACCCGATCTGACAAGCGTCGGTGGTCTCTTCCGCCGCTCGTCGGGCAGCGGCGATGGCTTCGGCCGCTTCGCCGAGGCCACCGCCCGCTTTCATGGGCTCGCCCCGCTTCGTCCCTCATACGACGATCTTCGTGATCGCGTGGATCGGCGCGTCCCTGATGCTCGCCGGCATCAGCGAGGAAGCCGCCTGGGACCCCTACCCCTTCATCCTCCTGAACCTGCGCTCCGACCCAGGCCTCGTACTCGGCCCCGCTGATTATGCTCGCGCAGAACCGCCAGGACGCCCGCGACCGCGTCGTGGCCGAGCAGGACCGCCTGCGCAGAGCGCAAACCTCGCGGACACCCGAGCACCTCGCCCGCGAGATCGCCGGCCCTGCGCCTCGGCGCTCTAGGACGTCGCCACCCGCGTGACTTCGTGCGCTCTGAGCTGCGCGACATGCTGGAGGACCTCGCGTGCGGGAGATCGCGGCGGCCACGACCGTCGACGAGGCCGAGGCCTCGATCGAGGAGGCGGATGCGAGTCTCGACCGAGCTGCTCGTCCAGAAGATGGGCACGCCAGTAGAGTGAGTCCATGCCAGTCACGCTTGATTCGTCATAGGAGGCTCGGCCAGGTCATCGACCCCGAGATCCGCCGCCCTCATCACCGACCTCAACATGGTGACGCCCGACCAGGTCACGATCGATGGTTCCTCCGTCGCCGTCAAGGTCCTGCTCTACCACCGCTGGATGCCCCCTAGCACCCAGATCACCGGCGGACGTCACCGAGCGCGTGAGCGCCGTCGAGGGCGTCGGAGAACGTCTCCGTCGAGATGGGCGCCGCGGACGAGGCTCAGCAGAAGGCGCTGCGCGAGAAGCTCAACGGCGGGTCGACCCGAGCGCGATCCCTCTTCTCCCGCCTGACACCCTCACGCGCGTCATCGCCGTCACCCCGTCCGGCAGGCGGTCGGCAGTCCCATGATCGCGAACCTGGCCGCCGCTCTCGCTCGCGCAGGGCCTCGCGTCGGCGCCGGACGCGGACATCTACGGCTTCGATCCCGCGCATGCTCGGCGTGGCCCACGACCCGCAGGTCATCGACGGCATGATGATCCCGCCCGTGGGCCGGTGGCGTCAAGGTCATCTCGATCGGCACGCTTTGTCGCCCGACGGCCAGTGCCGTCATCTCGGCGCGGCCCCATGCTCCACCGCGCCTCCAGCAGTTCCTCGCGGAGTGTTCTGGGGCGACCTGGACGTCCTGCTCATCGACATGCCCTCCCAGGCATCGGGCGACGTCGCGATCCGACCGCGCAGCTGCTGCCGCTCGAGATCCTCGTCGTGACGACCGCAGGTCGCGGCCGCCGAGGTCGCTGAGCGCGCCGGTTCCATCGCCTCGCAGACGAACCAGAAGGTCATCGGCGTCGTCGAAAACATGTCCTTCCTGCCTCAGCCCTGACGGCTCGCGCCTGGAGATTTTCGGGCGCGGGCGGCGGCGAGTCCGTCCCGCAGCGCCCTCACCGCGCAGCTGGGCTACCGGTGCCGCTGCTGGCTCCAGGTGCCCCTCGACATCGCGCTGCGCGAGGGCGGCGACCGCGGCGAGCCCGCGCGCGTCGCCTGCCCGCCCCGCCGCCGACGTGCCACGCTCGCCAAGCAGCTGCTCGGCAAACCGCGGCCTGGCGGGCCGCCCCTGGGGGTCCCCCATCCAGCACTGAGCCCACGCGCTGCCCGGCGCCCCGCCGCGTCCGGGTCCGCCGTCGATCGCAGGCCTGCCGCGTTTGCTCAGGCGAGCTTGTTGTCGGCGCAGTTTTCGATGCGGAGCGCCAGCGCGCCTCTGGCGCGCCTCGCTCTGTACCCCTGATGCCTGAGGCATCAACGCGCAGGCGACCTCGCCCAGGCGATCAAAACACGAGCGAGGATACGGCGATGGCGGACAAAGGCCCAGACGTGGGTGTACACCGAGGACCACGTGGCGGAAAGGACGCGCTGACTGCCGCACGCGCCGTCGCAACCGAAATGGGTGCTCGTGTCCGCTGGAACGCGGCGCCCGCCCCTGCGCATGCTGGCGGCCGTCCCGGCGCGCGGTCCCCGGAAGTGGGGCACGGGCGCGGGCGTGTCCGGCTCTGTGGCTGTTGGACGGCATGGCGCCGACGGCGTCCTCACGACGATCGACGTCGAGTCGCGAGCCGCGGGGCCACGCGCGCCGCAAACCCGCCGCCGCGGGCCTGTCCTCGCATCGCACGCGCCTCATCGCCGGGCGCCCTCGACGTGCTGCCGCGCATGGCAGCTCGCGGCTACGACATGGTCGTCCCGGACGGCGACCCGGAGGAAACCCTCAGCACTCGATCACGCGGTGCGATCCTGGCGTCCCGGCGGAACGATCGCTCTGCACGCCCCGTGGCGCGACCAGGTCGCGGGACCCCGCGCGTCGCGACGCGCTCACCGTGGTCGCCCGCGAGGTGCGTCAACTACCTGCGCGGATCCGACGAGTTCGTGCTCGCGCTACTGCCCGTCGGCGACGGCCTGGCGGTCGCCGTCAAGCGGTGACCGAGCCCGCCGCGCGCGGATGCACGCCGGCGGGCTGCGCGACACAGCGGCGGACAGGAGGATCCCGTCCCCGCCGTCTATGGTGTGCCGATTCAGATTGCCTGCGCGAGCGCTTCGGCGAGTTCGCGCCGCCTCCTGCGCTCAGCTCGACGACGAGGCGCCCGCCCCTTCGCTGGGAATCCGCACGACGATATTGCGCCCTTCCACGCTGACGTCGAGGGGGTCCATCCCCGTGCGAGGCTTTCATTGCCTGCCAGTGAGGAGTCCTTCTGAGAGTACGCCCGCGCCTCACGGCGGGGCACACTATACCATCTTACCGGATAAGCGCATTTTTCCTTGACATCGCTGATCAACGCGTTTGGCAGAGACAAGTCATCCGATCAATGATGTGACAGTCACGAGTTTCAGCACCCAGCACCCTCACATTGGGCGTACGAAGCGACTAGGCACCCGTCGCTAGACGCACGGCCTCCTCCGGATCGTCCACGACACGCGGAGCAGGTCCACGTCATCCGGGGGCAATGATGCCGGCGTCGACCATGGAGGAGCGGATCCAGTCGACCAGACCCGGACCAGTAAGTCAGTCGCCCCACGAGGACCGAGCGGGAAGGAACGGATCTTCCCCGGTCTGGACGAGGTCGCGGACTCGAAGAGCCCATCCATGGTCGCCGAAACTCCCCGGGCATCGACGATGAAGCCCTGCGAGTACTTGACGAGCATGGTCTTACGGGCGAAGAAGTAGCGGAAGCGACGCCCAGGGTTGACCCACCGGTTCATACCCTGCTCGTGCGGCAGCTCGATGCCCCAGGCCGATCGACGTGCCGCCAGCCCTCCCACGCGCGCGCGGTTCGCCGCCTCCATCATGCCGGGCCGCCGCCCGTGATGACGCGCGTAGCCGCGATGGACGAGCAGCTCGCCGATGCGCCGAGCGCACTCGTAGAGGGGTCGTCGGGGCGGGTGCGAGCGGGAAACCGAAGACTGAGATCGCGGGGCCGACCAGCGAGGGCCTCGAAGCCTTCGACGAACTCCGACTGATGCGCAGGACACGCCGAGGTCGGTCGTGCTTCCAGTCGAGCGCTCTGCTCCGTCTGAGCAGCGACGCGTCCAGTCGTCAAGCGCGGGATCTGGTCGCCCCGCAGGACGACGGAGCCGCGGCGGTGGTGTTTTCGTCGGCTCTGGTCGTGGTCCTTCCGATCGCTCGAGGGTGGGCTGACAGTCGGCGATGCGCGCGCGGCTAGTCGAGCACGAAGGCGCGCAGCGTGTCGCACCCTGACGATATCCGATACGGGGCGTATGTTCGTCGCGTGTGCGCCAGGAGGCGGGTCGCCGGTCGAAAGTTCGCGGCGGCATCGCTGACCGCGAATGCGCGCGACGTCGGTCCAGCCGACCGTTTCGCGTCAGCTGCAGCTCGGTCAGCCCTGCGGCGACGCGGCTGGCGACCGTACAGGAAAGCGCTCGGCGACCGGCGAGTCCGCCCCGGCCTGGCCCCTCACACAGGTCGTCGACCTTGATCGGGTCGCCCGTGCCCTCGAAGAGCCCGCGCAGCGCACCCAGTGGGGCATCATCTCGCGCGCTTGGAGGGCGCGAAGCGATAGCTGACGTGTCATCGACGCGGCCTGGGGATCACGTTGTTCGCGATGCCGCCCGACGCGTACGACCGAGAGGGATTCGCGAATCTGAGGCCATGACCCGCATCGAGCGGGTTGCCGCAGGCGGCGATGACGCTCGATGACGGGGCCATCGCGTGGATCGCGTTGACGCCCATCCACCGCGCGCGCGCCGAGTGCGAGGCACGCCCCGGAAGTGTCGACGCAGGTGCGTTGCAGCCGCCTCCACGTGAGTGGCGGTCGGCTCGCCCAGCAGCGCCAGGTCGCCGGCGAGCCACTCGTGATTGCGCTGAACGCGCCCCAGGCCATTGAGGTGGGAGGCGACCTCGTGGTCGGTAGAAGATCCACGGGCGTCGAGGCTCAGCGTCTTTGTCGCCGGAACGGAGGACAGCGCCAACCTCGCACGCGAGCGCGAGCGCCGCCGCGCACCCTCCGCAGCATGTCGACCGACCCGCGACCCCACAGGACCGTGGCCTCCGTCGCGCTCCTCGAAGCGACCGGGAACGTTGTTGTCGGCGATGGGGACGGTGTCGAGGTGCCCGGCGAGAACTATGCGTTGGTCGAGACCGAGACGGGTCCGCGGCGCACACGGCGTCCCCGTCGCGCAGGATCTCCAGGGACGGACCGACCCAAATCCGGCGCCGCGCAGGGCCGCCTCGACGGCGTCAGCCAGGGCCCTTCCTCTCCCGGAGACCGAGGGAATGTCGATCATCTGGCGCGTGAGCTCGACCGGGCCGCCGTCAGGTTCGTCAGCTGCATGGTTCCTCCTTCGTGGATGCTTCCAGGATAGCGGCGCACTCCCCACCCGGCGTCCTCCACCGTTTCCGGAGCGGGCCCGGCTCGTTCCTGATACCCTGCTTTGCGCGAACCACCCAGAGTGTTACCCTCAGCACATGACACGCGCAAGCCCGTTGCTGTTTGCGGCATCGCTTCTTTCCTGTCCGCGCGCAAACCGGGGCCGTTTCTCGCCTGATCATCGGCTACGAAACCCTGAGAATCAGGATGCGGCGCGCGACGGCGCGGCGATCATCGAAGCATCCGGCGGGCACGCCCTGCTCATGCCGCGAGCGCTCCCCGCTCCCCTGACGGCGTTTTCGGTGCGCATGGTGATGGCGGACGGCGCCTGTGCATGTGCGCGCATCGGGCGAGGCCCCTCATCTACCTGGGTGGGCGCGCGATCGACTCGCTCGCGCGAGGGGCGCCTGGCCCCCGATGCTGAGCTGACCTCATCGACGAGGCCGTGGCCGCGTCCGGGACGGGTCGTCCCTCCCCGTTCGCAGGGGAGGCTGGGGTCGGTGGGCGACGGAATGATCGGCGCCTACGTGGACCGCTGCGCCTCGCGCATCGCCTCGCTGGAGCCTTCCGGCGCACGCGTGGCCTCCGTGTCGGTCGACGAGGCCTCAGGGCTCCTGGCGACTCTCCTGGAGCGTCTGGGCGTGCCGGTCGTCGAGGAGGGCGCCGCGCTCTCCTGAGCGTTTTCCTCGGACGGCGCGCCTCGCGCCTCGGTGCTCGAGAGCGGGTCTGCGCTGCGCTGGCGAGCGCGTTGAGTCACCTCTGCTGCCGCGCCACGGCCCGCCTGTACTGCATGGACCCGGCTTTCGTGTTGACGCGGACGGCCTGCTGCGCGGGAGCGGCACTGGCAGTGCTGCGGGAGCCTGAGACCAGACGAGTTGTGCCCCGGGACGCGTCCCCGGGGCACCGCCGCTGCTATACCGTCAGCTCACACGTCGAAGGGCGTGGAGATAACCATGCCGCCCGTCTCAATCTGGCCGGCCATGTCGGACAGGCCCAGCTTGAGCTCGGAGGACAGCATCGGCGTGTAGGCGCCAGCCGGTGAGGATCACGCCGCCCGGAGGCCAGAGACACCGGGACGACGGTCGACGCTGGGCCCGCGGAGGCCTCGGGGAGATGAGGGTGTCCATCGCGGCCTTGTAACTCCACGACGACGCCGGTCAGCACGGGAGCGCCGATGGCGGAGCGGACGTCGTCGGAGATCTGGATGTAGCTGAACGCGTCCGCGAAGGACTGCGTCCACCTGCTGCGTGACCGTCGCGCCGGACTGGCCGGACATCGGCGCGGTCTCGGCCGACTGGGCCTCGTCGCGGGTCAGGCCCTTCAGGTCGTTCTTCGTCAGGCCGGACCACACGAGGCGCACGGTCGGGTTGGCGGCCTCGGTGACGGCACGCGCAGCACTCTCGTTGGCCCTCACCGGCGAGGGGCGATGATGTCGGCGCCCTGAGAGATGCGTCGGCGGTCGCCGTACGCACCTCGTCGGCGCTGCCCGCGTACGTGCCGTCTGCTCGTCACGTGTTCCAGCCCGAGCACGGTGATCGACGTCCCGTTGGCCAGATTGCAGGCATCGACGCCCTGGGAGAACGCGTCCATCTGCGAGCTGGTGACGTTGTCGCGTGCCCGCCGATGACGGCGAGCGTGCCCGTCGGTCGCCATGCCCGCGGAGGCATAGCCGGCCAGGTAGGCGGCCTGCGAGGCGTCGACGTCGACGACCGAGCCGTTCTTCAGGGAGGTAGCGGTGCCCTTGGAGTCAACGAAGGAGGCACCCACGAGGGCGAAGCGGACCTTCGGGTTGGAGCGCGCAGCCTCGGAGATCGAGGCCGCCATAGTCGAGTCGGCACCCACGATCAGCGTGCAGCCGGAGGTCACAAGCGAGGCCGGGGCCTCCTGCCCGCTGGCCGCCTCGAAGGCGACCGATGCAGCTCGTTTGCCGCGCCCGCAAGGGCGGTCGCGACGGGTCCGTGGCGGCGTCGCCGTGGGCTCCGAGATGGCTGCGCACACCTTCGCGGAGGCTGCGGGGATGGCGGCGGGCGTGGTCGAGCAAGCTCCAGGGCCAAGGAGGCCGCGGTCGCGGTGGTTGCGAGGGCGGCGATGGTCCGCTTGTTCACGTGTGATGCCTTTCGTCGGGGCTTCTTGCTGCCCAACACGCTACCAGCCTCGCACCCCTGCGCGGCGGGCGGGGCGGCGCACCTCACCCGTGAGCGAACAGGGCGCGGCGAGGCCGAGACCCCTCGCGGGAGCGCCGCCGGGGATGCGTCAGGGCCGCGCGTTAGAGCAGGTCGGAGCGGCCCCGGTCCGAGAGCTGGTCGACGACGGCCTTCACGGACTGCGCGCGGTTGCGGCGCGTCACGAGGATCGCGTCGGGGTCAGAGCAACGGCCACGTCAGGGATGCCGACGAGCGCGACGAGCGGGCCCTCGCCGTCCTGCGCGAGGGAGCCGAAGACGGCCGCGCCGTCGGATTCGACGCGCAGCGCCTCGCCCAGGTTGCCGCTGCGCGCGACGATGCCGGTGAGGGCCTCGAAAGTCGCCCAGGTCCGTCCAGCCCAGCTCGGCGTCGGCGGGCACGACGGCCACTCCCCGTCGGCGGCCACGGGCTCGGCGATCGCGTGGTCGATGGCGATCTTCGTCAGGTGCGGCCAGTTGTCCGCCAGTACCCTCATCGAACTCGGGGTACCCCACGCGCGCGATGGTCTCCAGGCGCGCGTGCATGTCGGGCAGCAGGCGAGCCAGATGGGCGGCAAGCACGCCCGCCGACACGATGAACATGCCCGCGTTCCACAGGTAGCCCGCCGCCACGTAGCGGGCTGCCGTCTCGGCATCCGGCTTTCCACGAACTCGGCGACCCTGGCGGGCGCCGCGCCTCAGCGTCGGCTTCCCCGGAGCCGTCAGCGAGGACCGACCGGGCGCGATGTACCCGTAGGCGGTCGAGGCCTCGGTGGGCGTCAGGCCGATCGTCACAACGTAGCCGTCGCGGGCGGCGCCGATCGCTGTCTCGACGGCGGCGCGCAGCAGCTCGGGGCGGGCGATCAGGTGGTCGGCCGCGAAGGACCTGACGATCGCGTCGTCCCCGAAGCGTTCGCGCACGACGTAGGCGGCCAGGCCGATCGCGGCCATGGAGTCGCGGCCCGACGGCTCGATCAGGAGCGTGCGATTATCCGACGACGCGAACTCGGGCAGCTGGGCGAGCACGCCGTCGCGGTGCGCCTGGCCAGTCACGATGGTCACCGACGAGGCCGACTCTTCCAGGCGGTCGACCGTGCCCTGCAGGAGGGTGCGGCCCGTGCCCGCCAGGTCGAGGAGGAACTTGGGGCGGCGGCGGCGCGACAGCGGCCACAGGCGGGTGCCGGCGCCACCGGCGGGGATGATCACGTGGAGGTCACTCATGCCCCAAGTATCGCAGATACGACGAGGGGGCGAGGCATCAGCCTCGCCCCCTCGTGGAAAGCGTGAGCTACGCGAGTGTCACTCGGCGTCGCCCTCGGCGGCAGCTCTTCAGCGGCCTTCGGCGGCTTCCTCAGCCTCTTCAGCGGCGGCTTCCTGAACGGCAACGATGACCGTCTCGGGATCGAGCTCGACCTCAACGCCAGCGGGCAGCTTCAGGTCGGAGACGTGCACGGCGGAGCCGGCCTCGAGACCCTCGATGGAAACCTCGAGGCTCTCGGGGATGGAGGTGGCGGCGGCCTTCACCAGGATGGTGAACTCCTCGACGGAGTGGACGGTGCCGGGGGCAGCCTCGCCGACAACGACGAGGGGGACCTCAACGTCGACCTTCTCGCCGGCCTTGACGGCCAGGAAGTCGGCGTGCAGGATGTCACGGCGCACGGGGTGAACCTGAACGTCCTTGACGAGGGCCAGCTGGGTCTTGCCCTCGATCTTCAGCTCAACGAGCGCGTTCTTGGTGCCGCGAACGATGAGGAAGAGGTCGTGGCCGGGAACGTCCAGGTGACGGGGCTCGGCGCCGTGGCCGTAGAGGACCGTGGGGACCTTGCCGGCGCGGCGGGCGCGGCGGGCAGCGCCCTTACCGAACTCGGAACGCTCTTCAGCAAGCAGGACGGGGTTGTCGCTCATGTGTCTTTCCTTCGTTTCTCAGGTCCGGCGTCGGTGTCGGCAGAGTGAAGGAAACGCGCGGCATTTCGATTCAGGCCCCTGTCGATAACGGCGGATAGGATTCGCCCTCGCCGGAGCAACCCCAACAGGGTACCTCACGGCGAGGGCGGATGTGAAGCGGGAAGTGGTCAGTTAAACAGGGATGTGACCGAACCGTCTTCGAAGACCTCGTGGATCGCGCGGGCCAGGAGCGGCGCGATGGAGAGGACGGTGAGCTGCTCGAAGCGCTTCTCAGCGGGGATCGGCAGCGTGTCGGTGACGACAACCTCGGCGGCGCCGGACTCGGAGAGACGCTTCGCGGCGGGGTCGGAGAGGATGCCGTGGGTGGCGACGACGATGACCTTCTTCGCGCCGGCGTCCATGAGGACCTTGATGGCCTCGGTGATCGTGCCGGCGGTGTCGATCATGTCGTCCACCAGGACGCATTCCTTGCCGGCGACCTCGCCGACGACGCGGTTCGCGACGGCGACGTTCGGGCGGGTGGTGTCGCGGGTCTTGTGGACGAAGGCCAGGGGCGCGCCGCCCAGCTTCTTCGACCACTTCTCGGCGACGCGGATGCGGCCGGCGTCGGGAGAGACGACGGCGGTGTTAGCCAGGTCGACGCGGCCGCGCACGTAGTCCACGAGGACCGGCATGGCGAAAGAGGTGGTCGACCGGGCCGTCGAAGAAGCCCTGCTCCTGCGAGGCGTGCAGGTCGACGCTCATGATGCGGTCGGCACCGGCGGTGCGGTACAGGTCAGCCATGAGGCGAGCGGAGATGGGCTCGCGACCCTGGTGCTTCTTGTCCCTGACGCGAGTAGGGGTAGAAAGGAGCAACCACGGTGATGCGCTTCGCGGAAGCACGCTTCGCAGCGTCAATCATGATGAGCTGCTCCATGAGCCACTTGTTGATGTCGCCCGCGATGGACTGCAGGACGAACACGTCGGCGCCGCGAACGGACTCGTTGAAGCGCACGTAAATCTCGCCGGAGGCGAAGTCGTAGGCCGTCACCGGCGAAACCCCACATCCGATTTCCTCGCCCACGGCGTGAGCCAGGTCCATGTGAGCTCGTCCAGAAACGAGGACGAGGTTCTTCTCCGGTGGTCACCAGTCCGCTCATGCGGTTGTCTCTCCTTGTGTTGGATCAGGGCGCGAGGCGCCGCGATCAATGTGCCGATGGTGCTGTATGGCGTGACCATCGTATCGGCTGCGACGCAGCCCTGACCGATCCACGCGGTGGGAACCACACTGCGATCCCCAATTTCCGCATCAATCAGCGTGGCGCTAGGACCGATTTCACAGCCGGTCCCAACGGTGGTTCTCCCCCGCAGACAGGTGCCGGGGTAGATGGTGGTGTCGGCGCCAATCGTCACGTCGACGTCGATCCAGGTGGAGGCCGGGTCGACGATCGTCACGCCGGCGCGCATGTGGGCCTCGCAGAGACGGCGGTTCATCTCGGCGCCGAGTTCGGCCAGCTGGACGCGGTCGTTCGCGCCCGCGCTCTGCCAGTGATCGGTAAGTTCGAGGGCGCCGGCGGTGCGCCCGGCGGGGGCGGCTGCCGCGAGGACGTCCGTCAGGTAGACCTCGCCCTGATCGTTGTCGGTGCCCAGCGAGGCCAGGGAGGTGCGCAGGAAGTCCGCGTCGAAGGCGTAGATGCCCGCGTTGATCTCGTTGATCGCGGCCTGCTCGGGGTGGCATCACGTTGCTCGACAATCGCCGTGACCGTGCCGGAGGCGTCGCGGATGATGCGTCCGTAGCCGGTGGGATCCTCGACGCGCGAGGTCAGGACGGTGACGGCGTGGCCCGCGCCCTCGTGGGTGGCGACCAGCTCGGCCAGGGTGTCCGTCGACAGGAGGGGAACGTCGCCGTAGGTGACGACGATGGTGCCGGAGACGGGCTCGACGGCCTTATCGAGGGCCTCGAGGCCACACTGGACGGCGCGGCCGGTGCCGGGGATCTCGTCCTGGTCGGCGATGATGGCGTTGGGCAGGACGCGCGCGATCTCAGCGGCAACGACCTCGCGCTGGTGGCGCACAACGGCGACCAGATGCTGGGGGTCGAGGCCGTGGGCGGCGCGCAGGGCGTGTCCGATCATGGACAGGCCAGACAGGGGGTGAACGACCTTCGGGAGGGCAGATTTCATGCGCGTTCCCTGACCTGCGGCCAGGACGATGACGGCGGCGGGCGAGACATGTTCCTCCTCGGGGGTCTGACGGTCCCCATCGGGACCGGTCGCTCCGCCCCCTAGGATTCGAACCCTAGACCAAAGGCACCAAAAACCTCTGTGCTGCCGTTACACCAAGGCGGAATGCGTCCACTGTGATGATACCTGCACCCCGCGCGCGCTTTCAAACGCGACCCCGCGCCCGCTGGGCGGTCCCCACACTGCTCACCCCATGCCTCGTGTGATACTGGGGGCATGGCTGAGAAGAGGACACGAATGAGCGGCTTCGCGCGCCGCGAGCAGCTGGTGGCCGTGGGACGTTCCCTGTTCGCCGAAAAGGGCTTCGGCGCGACCAGCGTCGAGGAGATCGCCGCCCGGGCGAAGGTCTCCAAGCCCGTGGTCTACGAGCACTTCGGGGGCAAGGAAGGCCTGTACGCGGTCGTCGTCGACCGCGAGGTGCAGGCCCTCATCTCTTCCCTGCAGTCGTCCCTGGAGTCCTCGGAGCGCCCGCGCCTCATCCTAGAGAACGCGACCCTGGGTCTACTCGACTACATCGAGCGCAACACGGACGGCTTCCGCGTGCTCGTGCGCGACGCTCCCTCGGATCGCACGGCGGGTTCGTTCTCCTCGGTCATGGGCGACGTCGCGACCAGCGTCGAGCACATCATCGCCGAGCAGTTCAAGCGCTCGGACTTCGACACCACCTGGTCTCCCCTGTACGCCCAGATGCTCGTCGGCCTCATCGCGCAGGTCGGCCAGTGGTGGCTGGACGACCGCCGCATGAAGAAGGACGAGGTCGCAGCCCACGTCGTCAACCTCATCTGGAACGGCCAGCGCGGCCTGCGCCCCCACCCCACGCTGCGGGTGCGCTCGGGCGACGGACGCTGAGCTTTTCCTTCACAACATACGACGAGGCCGTGGCGGGTATTCCCAGCCACGGCCTCGTTAATGAGTCAGACTCAGCGCGCCTCGTAGGAGAGGCAGTCCGAGGTGCCCGCGCCGACCGAGATGGAGGCGGCGGTGCACTCGAGGGCATTGTTGTGGGCGCAGTCGGCCTTCTGGCAGGCGCCGACGAAGGTCTCAGCCTTGCCGAGGCCGCCCTTGACGGTCAGCGGGATGAAGGTCGTGCAGGAGGTCGAGTAGCCGACGGTGATAGCGGCGGCTCCGCAGTTCTTCTCCTTGTTGTAGGAGCAGTCGGTGACGGAGCAGTCGAGGATGCGGGGCATATCTGCCATTGGAGTGTCCTTTTCAACGTGGCCCCGTGGGGCCTCAATGTAGCCGGTCGCGACCGGGGTGGCCGCGCTGTTGACTCCAGTGATACGCCTTTTCGCAACATATCCAAAACGTGGCGAGTTTTCGTTGCAATTCCAAGGGTGCTCGCGCACCTTTCAGGGGCTATTTTCGCATTCACAACATCACTAATTACGTAAATAAATGCGGCATTTGTTTTGCGTAATTCGGATAGGTGAGCCTGCGCTGCGCGGGTGTGGCACGCCTACCCTGATCGGCCCTCACGCGCAGAATCGCCCGCGCCGCCACAGGGCAGCACGGGCGATTGTGGACCGGAGCAGTCAGTCAGGAGCGATCACTTCGCGGACCAGAAACGGACCACGATCGTCGTGCCGTCATCTGCGGGCTGCGAGCGCTCCAGATCGGCGACATAGTCGTACGAGCCGGAGAAGTCGGTCGACGTCGGCAGGTACTGGGGCAGGTCAGCGAGCGTCACGTTGTAGACGCGCTTACCACCCTCGACGGAGTACTCCATGTCGGGCGTGATGGCCACGCCGTCCGCCTTGGAGACCCAGTAGCGGTTGATCGTGCCGTGAGCGCCGCGCTCGTCGCGCTGGTACCAGTAGAGGCTGTAGTTCTCCGTCTCGGGGACGGTGCGCACGACCTTGTCACCCACCAGCACGTGGTTGACGATCTGTTCCTTCTGGGTGGCCACGGCCTCGTCGTCGCGCTTGTTGTCGCGCAGCGTGATGCCGCGAGGAGACAGAGCGGAACCGTCGAGGCCAAAGTCCGCGCGAATCTCCTCGGCGTAGGGGCGCACGATGAGGTTGTCCGAGACGGTGACGTTACGGATGTCGCCCTTCACTTCCTGGAAGTCGATCGCGCCACGCGTGTTTCCGTAGAAGTCATTCGTGGTGCCCGAGCGCACGAGCTTGTTGTGCGAGATCGAGATGCCGCCGTCCGTGTTCAGGTCGAAGTTGTGACCGTCGAACACGGTGTTCAGGCGAATGCCCGCGCCGGAGAAGTTGTTGACGATGAGGTTGTCCTTGATGACGTGGGACTTGCCGCCGAAGAGGCCGATGGCGGAGGCGCGCCAGCCCAGCTCGACGGTATTGCCCACGAAGGAGTTGTGCTCGGCGATGCGCGCCTGGCTGTTGGTGGACTTGTCGATGCTCGACCACGAGGCCAGGCCATCGTCACCGTTGCCGCGCACCGAGGAGTTGCGAACCGTGGAGTTCGCCGTTCCCTGCGCGAAGTTGACGCCGTCGGCGAAGTTGTTGCGGATACGCGCGTTTTCGATGACCATGCCGTCGGTGTAGGTCATCTGGCTGGCGTCCACGTAGTCGCCCATCCAGAAGCCGCACTCGAAGTGCTCGACCCACACGTTGGCGACGCGGGTGTTCGCGCCGGCGGAACCCGCGAAGCCCTTGTACTGAGCCTTCTCATCGAAGCGGGACTTCAGGTTCGAGGACATGTAGAAGTCGGTCATCGTCACGCCACCCACGCCGCGGTTGAAGACGAAGCCGCCGCCGCCAGCCTGGTCGGAGGTGAAGCGCACGTTGGTGTGCCACATGCCCGCGCCCTGGATGGTCAGGCCGGAGTGGTCCAGGCCGATCTTGCGGCCGAACTCCCACGTACCCTGCGGGAATGTAGACGGTCTTGGAGGAGGCCGCCGCCTGGTTCATCGCCCAGATGAGCGCGTCGGAGTCGTCGACGCCGTCGCCGGGCTTGGCTCCCTGGTAGTCGGCCACGCTCACGGCGCCTTCGGGGCGCTCGATGGCGGGCGCAGCCTGCTCGAGCTCAATGAAGTCGATGCCGTAGGCGTTCTGGTCGTCGCCAACCCTTGACGATCTGAATATGATCATCCTTCTGGATCTGGCGGCCCAGGAGTGTGGACCTCGTCGAAACGGAAGCGCGCCTTCCTGCCGTCTCCCGGCTCGTCGTACACGTGGTCGCCGCCGACGTACTGCCAGGCTGTCTCGGAGGAGAGATCGAGGGTCGCGACGGTCTCGTTGTTCACGCGCACGTCGACACGACCCGGAGGTGTGATCCGGCAGGGTGAAGCGCAGGTCGAGGGCATTGGCCGCGGTCGTCGCGGTGAAGTCCACGGAGGAGTTCTTGCCGTTCAGGGCCACGTAGGACTGGCCCGAGGCCTCGATGGCCGTCGACTCGATGTCGTCGGAGCGCTCGAGCGTCGTCCCGTCGGATCGGCTCGCCTCCTCGGCCTCGTATCGCGCGTAGGGGACGGTCGCGCCGTACTGGTCGTCGGCCGCGACCGCACTGGGGACCAGTGCGGGCACCAGCGCGATGACGCCGAGCAGGCCTGCTCCGGCGATAAATGGTCCGCGTTTCATCTGACTCTCAAGCCTCTTTTCATGCCCTGAAGGGCGCTCGAAGCGCCGCTTCGCTCCTAGGTTCTACTTGTTGGAAGGAACCCGGGCACATAGTAGCGGATTCTGACCGCTGTCAAAGAGTTGCTCGGAAATTTTCGCAGTGAAGAACCGTGAAATACCAACAAATACGCAGCACACCAATATTTGCACTGTAAATATGAATTTGAGATTCCGACGCGATGGCAGGGGACTGCGTGACGCGAGCCGAGGCCTCGGCTGCTGCGTTTCTAGAGGCGCTCACTCCCGTCGACTACTACCCGCAGATCCACTCACTCGAGCAAATCCGCCACCTCGAGCCAGGCCTCCTCCAGCTCGTCCATCTCAGACAGGACGTCCTGGTGGGCCGCCGAGACCTTCGTCAGCTCGGACACCGCCGAGGGGTCCGTGGCCACCTTGGATCGACAGCTTCTCCAGCTTCGCCTCCAGGGACGAGGCCTCGGCCCGCAGGCGCTCCAGCTTGCGTTCGATGCGGGCCACTTCCTTCTTGGCCGCGCGCCGCGCCGCAGCGTCACTCACGCCGCCGCGAGCGCTCCCCTGCCCCGCACCCTCCTCGCCCGAGGAGGCGTCCGCGGGCTGCGCGGCGGAGCGGGAGGCGGAGCCGGCCTCGTCGGCGCGAGTGGACGAACCAAACGCCCTGAGGTCGCCGGACGCGCGCATCTGCAGGTACTGCTCGACGCCGCCGGGCAGGGCGCGGACCTGGCCATCGCCGAGGAGGGCGACCTGGTGGTCGGTGACGCGCTCGAGGAGGTAGCGGTCGTGGGAGACGACGACGAGGGTGCCCGGGAAGGTGTCGAGCAGGTCCTCCATCGAGGCCAGGGTGTCGGTGTCGAGGTCGTTCGTGGGCTCGTCGAGGAGCAGCACGTTCGGCTGGCTCATGAGCAGGCGCATGAGCTGGAGGCGGCGGCGCTCGCCGCCCGAGATCTCGCTGATGCGCGTGTAGGCGCGGGCCCGCGTGAATCCCATGCGCTCCGTCATCTGCGAGGCGCTGACCTCCTTGCCGTCCACGACGACGGTCTGGGCGACGTCGGCGACGGCCTCGACGACGCGCATGTCGGCCAGGGCGTCGAGCTCGTGCGTGTCCTGGGAGAGGGTGGCGACCTGACGGTCTTACCGCGCTTGACGCGCCCCGAGGTGGGCTCGAGGTCGCCGCGCAGCAGGTTGAGGATCGTCGTCTTGCCGGCGCCGTTGACGCCGACGATGCCGACGCGCTCGGCGGGGGCCAGGCGCCACGTGACGCCCTCGAGGATGCTCAGGCGCGAGCCGTCGGGGCGCGTGAAGGACACGGAGACGTCCTCGAGGTCGATGACGTCCTTGCCCAGGCGCGCGGTCGCCATCTTCACCAGCTCGACGGTGTCGCGCGGGGGCGGCACGTCGGCGATGAGGGCCTCGGCGGCGGCGATGTGGAACTTCGGCTTCGAGGTGCGGGCGGGGGCCCCGCGGCGCAGCCACGCGAGCTCCTTGGTGAGCAGATTGGCGCGCTTGGCGGCTGCCACGTCCGCCTGGCGCATACGCTCGGCGCGGGCCAGCGTGTAGGCGGCGTAGGAGCCGTCGTAGATCTCGACGTGCCCGGCGATCTGCGGGCGGTCGCCGCCCGGGTCGACGCCGGGGAACGACCTCCCAGATGTGCTCGCACACGGCGTCGAGGAACCAGCGGTCGTGGGTGACCGCCAGGAGCGCGCCGGACGCGCCGGGGCGAGCGAAGCGGGCGTTCAGGTGCGCGGCCAGCCAGGCCACGCCCTCGACGTCGAGGTGGTTAGTGGGCTCGTCCAGGCACACGATGTCGGCGGTGGCCGCGAGGACTCGGGCGAGCGCAACGCGGCGGCGCTGTCCGCCCGACAGCGTGCCGACGAGGGCGGCGGGGTTGATGTCGGCGAGGAGCCCGGCGTGAATGTCTCGCACGGCTGGTCGGACGCCCACTCGTACTCCTCCATGCCGGGGTGAACGGCCTGAATGACGGTGTCCTCGGGGTCAAGGGTGTCCGCCTGGGTGAGGACGGCGACGCGCACGCCGTCGCGCCGGGTCACCACTCCCCCGTCGGGTTCCTGAGTACCGGCGACGATGCGCAGGAGCGTGGACTTTCCCGCGCCGTTGGGGCCGAGGATGCCGACGCGGCTGCCGTCGTCGAGGCCGACCGTGACCCCTTCGAGGAGCTTGCGCGATCCAGCGAGGGCGCCGACGTTTCTGGGTTCCGAGCAGGTGCGCCATCAGATGGCCTCCGTCGATTCGATGCGGGCGCCGCAGGCGGGCCCGTGGGTGGGGATCGCGCGCGCGACCGTGAGCGCGTCGCTCAGGGTGGCTGCGAGGGCTTGGGCGTGCTCGGCGTCGCGTGCGAGGGCCGCGACGGTCGGGCCGGATCCGGACAGCGTGACGGCTAGGGCTCCTGCATCCTTCGCGGCACCGATGGTCTCGGCCAGCTCGGCGCGCAGGCGCAGGGCGGGCGCCTGCAGGTCGTTGACGAGGCAGTGGCGCAGTTCTTCGGGTCCCCCGCACAGGGCGGCGACCTCCTCGGGCGCGGGTTCGGTCAGGGCGGGCGCACCCGCAGCGTCAAGACGGTCGAACTCGCGGAACACCTCGGGGGTGGACAGGCCCTCGCGGGACAGGAGCATGACCCAGTGGTGCTGGCCCTCCTCGTCCCCCTCACGCAGGACGCTCATGTGGTCGCCGCGCCCGGTTCCCAGCGCAATGCCGCCCGCCAGGCAGGCGGGCACGTCGGCGCCGAGAGAGCGACCGATCGCCTGCAGCTGCTCGTCGCCCAGGCCCAGCTCCCACAGCTCGTTGCAGGCCACGAGGGCGGCGGCCGCGTCGGCGGACCCGCCGGCCATGCCGCCGGCGACGGGGACGCGCTTGTCGACGCGGATGCTCAGGCCCGCGGCGGTGGACGCCCAGGGGCCCGCGGCGGCGAGGCGCTGGAGGACGCGCGCGGCGCGCACAGCCAGGTGGGTCTGCGGGTCCACGTCCGCCATGGCGCGGGTCGTGGCCTCGTCGATGCTGCCGTCGGGCAGGTACGCGATCGTCTCGACGCGCACGCCGGGCGTCTTGGAGGTGCGCACGGTGACGGTCTCGCGCAGGTTCAGGGCCTCGAAGACCGTGACGAGGGGGTGGTAGCCGTCGGGCGTGGGCGCGCCGACGCGCAGGGTCAGGTTGACTTTTCCGGGCGCACTGGCGCGCACTTCACGCATGGCGTTCCTTCTTCCTGCCGATTGTCTGACCGGTGGCCGTCAGCGGGCAGCGGTCGAGGGCGCGAGGCTGCCGTTTGGCGCGGGCCTCGATGACGGCGCGTCCCAGCTCGACGAACTCGTCGATCGAGAGGGTCTCGCCGCGGCGCGTCGGGTCGATGCCGGCCGCGGACAGGAGGGCCTCGGAGGCCTCGGGGCCGCCCGCCCAGTTCTTGAGGGCCGCACGCAGGGTCTTGCGGCGCTGGCCGAAGGCCACGTCGGTGACCTCGAAGGTGGCGCGGCGCAGCTCGTCGTCGCCGCGCGGAGCCTCCAGGCGCGTCAGGCGCACGAGCGCGCTATCGACGCCGGGCACGGGCCAGAACACGGAGCGGCCGATCGTGCCGGCGCGCTCGACCGAGCCGTACCAGGAGGCCTTCACGGAGGGCACGCCGTAGGTGCGCGATCCGGGGCCGGCGGCCAGGCGGTCCGCGACCTCGGCCTGGACCATGACGACGACGCCCTGGATGGAGGGGAAGGCCTCGAGCATGTTGAGCAGAACCGGCACGGCCACGTTGTACGGCAGGTTCGCGACGAGCTTGGTGGGGGCGGGCCAGTCCACGCCGAAGTCATCGACGCCGCTAATTTCCGTGGCATCCATGGTGACGACGTGGAAGCGGTCGGCGGCCTCGCTCATGCGGGCGCGCACCGTCTCGGGCAGCGCGGCGGCCAGGGGCGGGTCGATCTCGACGGCGCGCACGCGCGCGCCGACTTCCAGGAGCGCGAGCGTCAGGGAGCCGAGGCCGGGGCCGACCTCGACGACCTCGTCGCCCTCTTCGACGCCACCGGCTGCGACGATCTTGCGCACCGTGCCCGCGTCGTGCACGAAGTTCTGCCCCAGCACCTTCGTGGGGCGGATACCGAGCGCCTCGGAGATGGCCTTGACTTCGAGGGGGCCGAGCAGGCCCGTCTCGGAGGGCACGGCGCCCTCGGGCAGGGTCGGGTCGAGGCGGCGCGTGTCGCGCTGGTTTCGGGGACTGGAGGATCGGCTCACGCTGGCAAGTCTAGTGCACGGGGCCGACGAGGCCGGGGCTGAGGGCGCTGTGAGGCTCGGAGCGTCACTGGGCGGGCGGAGGCGGCAGGACGACGCGCACCTCGTACTTGTCGGCATTCTTACCCAAGACGGCCTTTACCTGTGTCTTGATGAGCTCTTCGATACGGTGCTGCGCGCGATCGAGAACACCCTTAGTGACGGCCTCTTCAGCTGCGACCTTCTCCTGCTCAGCCAGGAAGGCGGTCACCTCGCTGACCTCGATCTGGTTAACGATGTTGTAGGACTGATCGTGGGTCTCGATCGAGTTGGGGTCAATGCTCGAGGAAAGGACTTCGACCGCGGGCACGGTGACCGTCACGACGTGAGTGTCCTCGTCGGTCTCGATCTGGATCGAACTGGCGTCTTTCACACCAGCTTTGACCTCGCCAGTGTAGGTGATGAGGTAGTGCGCATCGGTCCCCGGCACCTGCAGGCCGAAGACCGTCGTGCCCGGTTGCGACCACTTGCCCACCCTTGGTGAAGGAATACGATTCAGTGGCCAGCTCAGCCATGTCCGCGAAGGAATTCTGTACGAGGGTCGTGTTCACCTCAGGTTCCGCAGACGTCGCGGACGCAATAGCGTTGCCCACAGGAGTAGCCCACACCAGTACGCCCACGAGCGCGCCCAACCCGATCGCAATCGCCCCAATAACGGCGAGCACATTAACGATAACCTTCTTGATTTTGCGAATCACGACGACCTCACTGACACAACCGCGATGAATATTAGGTAACCTTCACGGGAATTGTAGGGTAAGTGTCAGGTGATACAACACCGGCACAGCGGATAGCCGGACGCCCACATCTCACTGCCTGCCGACAACCGGCTCAAGGACAATACGTTTCGGTCGCGGCTCGGTCCCTGACAACGTCGAGGGCGGTGTCGTTGGGCTAGCGTGCTCGCGCCACTGCACCTCAGACAGGATGCGCCCATCGGGAGGATTCCACCTGATCGGGAGCATTCAACCCGTTAGGGAAGATTCCACCCGATCAGAAGGGGTTGAATCTTCCCGATCGGGTGTAACACCTCATCGGGAACAAGCGTCTTCGTGGGGCTAGCCGCCCATGACGCCCCATCGTTGCTGGCGACGCCCCACCGGCGTTTATCGGCACCCGCCGGTCAGCGCTGCACTAGTTTGGGAGCATTACACTAGCTCCGAACTGGTGCAACACCCCGCCAAGTGGTGTTACACCACTTAGCAACAAGGCGCATCGCAGAGCAGTGACTCGACGCAGCATCGAAGAGACACCCAGCCCAAGCACCAGACCCCACATCGAACGCAAGCGGTGCACCTCAACCCCGGCAAGGCGCCGCGGCACGCGCACGTTAACCCTCTAATAGGGAGCGTTAACCCTCTAATGTGAGCGTGGGCAGGGCTGCCCAGGCTCACATTAGCTGGCCCACGTGCGCATTAGCGAGCCCACGTGCGCATTAGCGAGCCCACGTGCGCATTAGCGAGCCCACGTGCACGGCGAGGAGCACAGGCAGCTAGCGCGCCTCGGCGAAGTTCAGATCACGCAATACTCGACGAGGAATTACGTGCGGAATTGTGGCGGGAGCACGTGGCGGGCAGCTACCCATAGACACGAACAAAGGCCGGGCCCGACAACCCTCGTTGTCAGACCCGGCCCTCACTAGCTCTCAGGCTTAGTACCAGCCCACGGCGTTGGAGTGCGCCCAGGCAGAGCAGGGCGTGCCGTAGCGGCCCTTGATGTAGCCGATACCCCAGTTGATCTGGGTGATCGGGTTGGTACGCCAGTCAGCACCGGCCGAGGCCATCTTGGAGCCCGGCAGCGACTGCGGGATGCCGTACGCACCCGACGAGGCGTTCTCAGCGTAGGGGTTCCACTGCGACTCACGGTTCCACAGGAGGACCAGGCACTGGTACTCACTGTCGCCCCAGCCCTGGGCTGCGACGAGGGGCTTGGCCAGCGAACGCGGGTCCTCGCCGGAGTAGGTGGTGGGGACGGCGCCCGCAGCGGCAGCGGCAGCGGCGGCTGCGGCAGCCGTGGCGGAGTCAGTGTTCTTCGTGTCAGCTGCGATCGCGGCGATCTCTTCCTTCGTAGAGATCGTGCCGAGCTTCGCACGGTAGCGCACGGAGGTCGTACCGTCCGCCTCGACCTTCTCTCGAGGGTGGCCTTCGGGTCGATGCCTGCGGCGACGAGGGCGGCCGGGGTGGCCTCCTTCGTGCCCTCGCTGCGCACCTGGGTCACGGGCTGGGACGTGGAGTGCTCGGTGATCGGCACGGAGGTCAGGACCTCGTCGCCCTTCTTCTCCTGCCACACGGTCCACGTGGTTGCGCCGTTGACGCCGGCAGTCGTCACCTGAGATTCGCCGACGAAGAGGTCGGAGCTGGTCGTCGTCGTCTCACTGAAGGGATCTCGACAGTCTCGGTGGCCTCACCGCGGGTCACGCGACTGACGTTGATCGACAGCTCGCCGGCCTCGCCCGTCGTGACGTTCACGCGGTCGAGGGGGTGCACGGAGACACCGGAGGCCTCAAGGATCGCGCGGGCGTCCTGTCCGGGACGTGCGGCGACCTCGCGTGTCGTGCCATCCACCGTGACGACGACGTTGCGAGCGCGCGACACGAGCGGGGTGAGCTCGTCACGCGACGAGGAACGGTCTGCGGCGAGGCTGACGGCCGAGCCCAGCGGGGCGGCGTCCGCGAGGATCGCATCGGCCGACGAGGCCGTGGTCCACAGGGTGCGGGTCTGACCGTCGACGGTCACCGTGTACGGCTTAGAGGTGCGCACGACGATCGTGTCGCCGTCGCGCACGGCTTCGCCGGTGCCGGGCTGCACGAGGTCGTTGCTGCCAACGCTCACGCCCGCGGCATGCAGCGCGTCGCCGACGGTGTTAGCCCCCAGGAGGTCACGGGGCGCGAGACGCCGTTGACCTCGAGCATGACGGATGTGTGCGAGGAGGCGACACCGACGCCGGCGACGCCGAGGACACCCGCCGAGGCGAGGGCGGCGACGCTCAGGACGATGCGCGGGGAAGGCGCGAAGGAACGCACGTGGGCGCCCAGGACGTGCAGGGCGCTTGCGGCGGACGCACTCAGGGAGGTGCTCAGGTGGTGGTTCACGATTCTCCAGTTACTCGCTATTGGTACTGCCGGTCAGCTTAACGTGCACGCACGCGGGCGCGCCAGGGTCTCGGCTGCGCCCGCGTGCAATGTCACGTCAGACGAGGCCCAGCTTGTAGGCGCAGCCCCACTGGCCCCAACCGGAGCGCTGCTGGAGCATGCGCGCACGCATGGTCTGCTCCTCCACGGAGGCGTCGGAGGGCAGGCCGGAGCCGCCCACGGAACGCCACGTCGGCAGAGAGAATTGGTACATGCCGTAGTAGCCGTTGCCCGTGTTGATCGACGGGTTGCCGCCGGACTCGCACTGGGCGATGGCCGCCCAGATCGCAGCGTCGTCACCGGAGACGGCGGCGGGAGCAGAGGCAGACGAACCAGACGAGGAGGAGCCCGAAGAAGCGGACGAGGACGACGAGCTGGACGAGGTATCCTCAGCCTTCTTCGCCTTCGTGCCCCTTGGAGACGATGCGCTTGGTGGGCTCGGTGCGGGTCGTGGACAGGACGGCGGAGACGGTGACGTTGCCGTCGATGGTCTCCTGGTAGGTCTCGGTCACCTCGGAGCCGGCCACGCCTTCCTGCACGGTCTTCTCGGTACCCTCTTCGGCCTCGGCGTCCTCACGCTCTTCGGTCTCGTACGGGATCTCGGTCGTGGAGGAAACGGTGCCGCGCACGACGCGCGCGACGCGCAGGGTGGCCTCGCCGCCGTTGTGCTCGAGGGTCACGCGGTCGATCGGACCGGCGCTGACGCCGGCCTCTCGAGGATCGCGGTCGTGCCCTCGTCGGAGGAGACGACGACGTCCGTCGGTGCCGTCGGCGACGACGTGGACGGTCTGGCCGGCCTCGGCGACGGGCATCTCGGCTCGGGTGTAGGAGCGGTCGGCCGCCATGGACGCGGCGGAAGCCGGCAGGGCCGAGAGCACGCCGGAAATCGACGAGGCCGTGGACCACGCCGTGGTCTGGTTGCCGTCAACCGTCACGTCGTACTCGGTCGCGGTGCGCACGACGACGGTGTCACCGCTCGCGACGGTCTGGTTGGAGGCGGGGGCGACGAGGTCGTGGTCGCCGACGGTCACGCCCGCGCTGTGCAGAGCATCGCCGGCGGTCGTGAAGAAGCCTGAGACATCGCGGGTCACGCCGTCAACTTCGACGGTGACGTGGCGATAGGAGGTGCTGATGGCAGTGCCGCGGTGCCGGCCACGACAAGGGCCGTCGCGGCTGCGACGGAAATGACGGTTGTACGAGAGGGCTGAAAGCTCACGTGTCTCCAGACTTTGTAGGTTCCGTTTCGGGGCCGCACCGACGCATCCCCGCGGACTGCGGGTGCATCAGACGGGCAGGCCAATTCGGACCGACACTCCCACCGTAACCAATTTGTTACCGTCGCGCGACCACTTTGACGCAATTCACCAGTCAGAGAACGCGCGCAGAAAGGTCGCGCAAAGCCCGATAACCCGCGCTCATCATAGGAGAGATACCCTCACCAGGTGCCGTAGACCGCCTCGGTGTTCGCCCGCAGCTGGTCGCACGCCGCCGCCTCGCTGACGCCCCACTGATCCGCAATGAAACGCACGGTGTGCGCCATGACGTACGAGGCGTTGGGACAGCCACGCCACGGCACGGGCGTCAGGTACGGGGCGTCCGTCTCGACCAGGACCAGCTCGCGCGGCAGGACCGCGAGCGCGGCACGCAGGTCGGAGTTCGCGGGGTATGTGATGGGGCCGGCGAAGGAGGCGTACCATCCGCGCCCGGCGAGGTGCTCGGCCATCGCCGCGTCCCCCGAGTAGCAGTGGAAGACGATGCGCTGGTCCGCGCTCGCACGCTCGTCGAGAATCGCGAGGGTGTCTCGTGGGCGTCGCGGTCGTGGATCTGCAGGGGGCAGGCCCGTGCGCTGCGCCATGTCGATGTGCGCGCGGAAGGACTCCTTCTGCGCCTCGCGGCCCGGGTCGGCCGTACGGAAGTAGTCCAGGCCGCTTTCCCCACCGCGACGACCATCGGATCGTCCAGCCGAGCCCTCGACGGCAGCCAGGGCCTCGTCGAGGGCACGTGGTAGTCGCGCACAACGGGGACCAGACCGTCGGGCGAAGGATCCGCGCAGCCCGCGCAGCGCCGCGTCGTTGGGGTGGATCGCGATCGCGACGCGCACGCCCTCGTGAGCGCGCGCCAGCTCGATCATCGGGTCGAAGTCGGGCAGCTCGCAGGCGCTCGAGATCATCCGGGTGACGCCCACCTCGCGGGCACGCTCCAGCTGTTCCTCGAGGCTGAGCGCCACGCCCTCGCGCCGGGGGATCTCGCCGACGTGGGTGGGCAGGTGCGTGTGGTTGTCCACCACGGGCGCCGCCAGGGGCGCGGGCGCGTCGGGCCAGGGACGAGGCTTACGCGGGCTCATGCGAGAGCAGTAACCTTTCGGGGAGGGACGGGAACGAGGCGGGGCGCGTCAGCTGGTGAGCACGACGCCGCGGGCGACCTCTTCGACAACGTCGTCGCCGAGGAGGAGGCGGACGATTTCGAGGCCGAGTTCCAGGGAGGTGCCGGCGCCGCGGCTGGTGATGATCTGCTCGTCGACGACGACCGGGTTCTCGTGGACGATCGCGCCGCCCTCGGCGATGGCCTTGACGAACGCGGGGTTCGCGGTCGCGTGGCGGCCGTCGAGGACGCCCAGCTCGGACAGGATCGAGGGGGCCGCGCAGATCGCCGCGATGGGCTGGGATTCGTCGGAGCGACGCAGCACCTCTGTCTGGATCGCGGGCGTGGCCTTCAGGTTCAGCGTGCCGGGCATGCCGCCGGGCAGGAAGAGGACGGTGTAGGTGGACAGGTCCACGTCCTCGAGCATGAGGTCGGCGACGACGCGGATACCGTGCGAGCTGGTCACGTGGCGCGCGTCGGTCACGGAGATCAGGTCGGAGCGCACGCCGGCGCGGTACAGGACGTCGGCGACGGCCAGGGCCTCGACCTCTTCGAAGCCGTCGGCCAGCATGATGGCGACGGTGGCGTCAGTGGCAAGCTTCTCGGGAGTGGGCATGATTCCTCTTTCCTCGCGGCTGTTACGACAAGCGTTACTCCCAGGTTAGCGCAGCCGCACGCGCCCCGAAAGCGAGCCACGGCCTCGCCCCACAGGGGACGAGGCCGCGTGCGTCACTCGGAGCGCAGGGCCTCGACCGGGTCCTGGCGTGAGGCGCGCGAGGCCGGGATGACGCCCGCAATCACGGTGAGGCCGACGGACACCGCGATGAGCGTGAGGGCCGTGAGCGGCGAGAGCTGGGCAATGTTCTCCACGTTGAACGAGGAGTACGCGATGCCATTCGCAACCGCACACAGCCCGTAGGTGACGCCCACGCCGATCAGGCCCGCCAAGAGGCCTTCGATGACGGTCTCGGCGTTGAACACGCGGGACACGTCGCCCTTCGAGGCACCAATCGAGCGCAAGATACCGATCTCCTTGCGGCGCTCGAGCACCGAAAATGTAGGTGATGATCGAAATCATGATCGACGAGACCACCAGCGAGATCGACACGAAGGCGATGAGCAGCCAGGAGATGATGTCGACGATCTTGGTCACCGAGCTCATGAGCGCGCCCATGACGTCGGAGTAGGTGACGACCTTGTCGGTCGCGCCCGCCGCCTTGTTGTCGGCGTTGTAGGCGTCAAGGGCAGCCTTCACCTTGTCCTTGTCCGCGAAGGACTTGGGGTAGATCGAGATGTTCGACGGGGAGGCGATATCCGCCCATCCCAGGTTCCTCAGGTTCGTCTCGAGAGTCGGCACGTTCGTGGAGAACATGGTCGCCATGAGGGCCGCGAGGGACTTCTCGTCCACGTTGGACTGGAAGGCCTCGGCGAAGGCCTGCGGATCCATGGAGAAGGCGCTCGACATGTTGGTGGCGAACTGCTCCATGGTGGAACCGATCTGCTCGCCGATCGCGGTCGACAGCTGCGTCATCATCGAGGTCATCGCGTTCGTCGCGGCTTCCCTGCATGACCCTGGCTGATGACAGCGCTCACACCCTGCGTGAGGGTGGTTCCCCAGCTGGGCGGCGATCTGCGTGGAGATCGCGTTCATGACCTGAGTGGAGATATCGGTGCCGATCTGGGCCAGGGCGGGGTCCTCGCCGAGGGCCTTCGTCAGGTTGGCGGCGAGCTTGTCGGAGTCGACGACCTGGTCGGAGGAGACGGCCGCGCGCAGCTGCTCGAGCACCTCGGGCTGGGAGAAGTACGCCGAAGCCAGGGTCGCGAAGTCGGTCGTTCCACCCGCCTCGATCTGCTCGCGGGCGTAGTCCTGGAAGCCCTGGGCGATCTGGGACGCCTGTGCGCTCAGGTACTCGGCCGCGCCATCCTTGACGGCGCCGTCAGCTAGGGCCGAGCGGATGATCGTCTGGAAGTCGACGTTGGCAAGCTGCGGCAGGTCCTTGCTCAGCTCCCCGAAGTCGAGGCCGGACAGGTCGAAGGCCATGCCCGACTGGGCGCCGGACTGTGCACTCAGGGCCGACAGGTCGATGGTCGACAGGTCCAGGCCCGACATGTCGAGGTTGGAGAAGTCGAGGCCGGACAGGTCGAGGCCGGAAAAGTCCAGGCCCGACAGGTCCATCTGCATCTTGTTGGGGTCGATCTGGAAGGCGGCGGAAAGCTTGGACTCATCCACGGTGAACAGCGAGGACATATCGAAGCCGCCGGACTGGCTCTTTCTGCTTGTCCGCCAGCTCCTTGAAGGTCTTGCCGGTGAAAACGTCAACGTCGGGCTTGGCGCGCTGGGCCTTGACGATCGAGCTGGCCGCCGCCTCCTCGATGATCTGGTAGGTCAGGGCGGGCGTGTAGGCGATGCCCTGACGCAGGGCACCGCCCTTGTCAGAGTTGGGCTTGACGATACCGGAGATCGTCAGCTGCTGGCCGCCGTCCACGAGCTTCTTCATGTAGTCCGTGTCGGAGGAGCGGTCCGTCCACACCTTGTAGGTGTCGTCCCACGTGTACTTGTCGAAGGCGTTGACGCGACGGAAGGTCGTGCCCAGGATCGCGGAGTAGTCGTAGGTGGCGGTGCTCGCCGCCGACTGCGCGCCCGACTGCGCCCCGGACTGGCTCTTGCCCCCGAGCGTGCCCTGGTAGTAGCTGCGCATCAGGTCATCGAATTCCTTGTGGTCTTTTGGAGACCCAGGGTGTATTCGAAGAGGTTGGGGATGTTGCCGTCCTCGTCGAGGACCAGGACGACCTGGTTCGCACCGCTCGGCCAGGAGCCGGCGACCACGTCGTACGCGGAGGTGTACAGCGAGGTCGTGGCGGGCATCTGGTAGAAGGCGTTCGTCAACACCATCGACCCGAAGGCCCCGGCGCCGAAACCGGCTTCCATCTGCTTCATGGACTGGTCGGGGCTGACCTGCACGACCTCTTTAGACGTGTCAGTTTGGTAGATCTGCGGGACGATGTCGTAGTCGTACTCGATCGCATTGACCATCGAGTTGATGTTGCCGCCGTTGTTGTCCAGGTATGTCTTGAGCGAGGCTAGGTCGTTTGTCTTCGCGTCACGGATCGTGTCGGCGAAGGTGCGCAGCTTGGAGACGCCGACCTTGCCGTCGGGCGCGGGCTGGGAGTCCTTCGAGTCCGAGGCCGAAACGGACAGCGCGGCGGTCATGTCGATGCCGCTCTTTTGGATCGTCAGCGGGTACGCGCCCAGCGTCTCCTCTTCGGTTTTGGCGATATAGGCGTTGGTGCCATTGGCCAGCGCGAGGATCGCGGCGATGCCGATGATGCCGATGGACCCCGCGAAGGAGGTCATGAGGGTGCGGCCCTTCTTCGTCATCAGGTTGTTGGCCGACAGGGACAGGGCCGTCAGGAAGCCCATCGAGGTGCGGCGCGCGGGTTTCGCCTCACGCCGGTCTTCGGCGGCGGGCTCGAAAGGATCAGAATCGGCGACGATGCAGCCGTCAGCCAGCTCGACGATGCGGGTCGCGTACTGGTGGGCCAGCTCGGGGTTGTGCGTGACCATGATGACGAGGCGGTCGCGGGCCACGTCGCGCAGCAGATCCATGACCTGCACGCTCGTCTTGGAGTCGAGGGCGCCGGTGGGCTCGTCGGCCAGCAGGATCTCGGGGTCGTTGATGAGAGCACGCGCGATGGCGACGCGCTGCATCTGGCCGCCCGACATCTGCGAGGGCTTCTTGTGGACGTGCTCCTTCAGGCCGACCCGCGTCAGGGCATCGAGGGCGCGCTTGCGACGCTCGGAGCGCGAGACGCCCGACAGGGTCAAGGCCAGCTCGACGTTCGCCAGCACGGTCTGGTGCGGGATCAGGTTGTAGGCCTGGAAGACGAAGCCGATGCGGTTGTTGCGGTAGGCGTCCCAGTCGCGGGCCTTGTAGTCCTTCGTCGAAATGCCGTCGATGACGAGGTCGCCGCTCTGGAAGCGGTCGAGGCCGCCAATGACGTTGAGCATCGTCGTCTTGCCGGAGCCTGACTGGCCCAGCACGGCCACAAACTCGTTGTCGCGGAACGCCACGGAGACCTTGTTGAGCGCCACCTGCACGAGGTTGGCGGTCTGATAGGCCTTGACGATCTCCTTGAGCTCTAGCACGCTTCATCCTCACATCTGCTGTTGATTCCGCATACAAGTGTAGGCGAGTGATCAGCACCCAAGACCGCCGCTGTTCACTGACTGACCCCTGATCGTCCCCTGACAAGCCCCTGAAGTCGTATCTCCCGCGTCACATCGTGGGCCCCAAAACCCAGCCCGGACCTCGTTCATCGAACGGCCTGCAGGGGCACGCAAGACCGGACGACTAGACTGGCCCCATGACCGACCTCACCCAGATTCCCGTGCCCAACGAGGGGCCAATCACCGACAAAGTCAAGGAAATCTACGAGCGTTCCTTCCCGCCCTGAGGAGCAGATCCCCCTTCCCGAGCTGCTGGAAAGCGCCCAGATGGACGAGGTCTCCTTCCTCGCGTGGATCGATCCCTCCCTGCCCGCAGGCAAGGACGGGGCCGGCAACGTGGTCGCCCTGACCTTCTCCTTCGTCTTCCCCGACCTGTTCTACCTGGTTTCCTCGCGGTGGACGGGCGCACGCGCAGCGCGGGCTACGGCACGCGCATCCTCACCCACTTCCGCGAGCGCTACGGCGACGTTCCACAGCTGCTCGAGATCGAGCCGGTTGTGCGTGAGGCAGGGAACTACCAGCAGCGCGTGCGACGCCTGGCGTTCTACGAGCGCAACGGCTTTGAGGTCACGAATATGCTCACGCACGAGGCCGACCAGACCTACCGGGTCCTGGCGCGCGACGGGATCGTCAGCCCGCAGCGCCTGGAGGAGGCGCTCAATTCGGTGACCGGCGATCCGGCGTACGCCTCTCGGGTGACGACGGACTGACGCGCTGACCTCGCTCGGCTGACGCTGCAGCGGCGATCAGTTGTCGACGCCGCGGCTGGAGACCAGCAGGATTTCCTCGTTGTCGAGTCGGGCGAGGGCGCCTTCCAGGGCCGCCGAGGAGAAGATGCCCTCGTCGCGGGCCTGCAGGAGGGCGTCGCGCTGGGCGTGGATGGCCTCCAGGGCGAGTTCACGGATCTGGTCGCGCGTGAAGGAGCGCTCAACCTCCTCCTCGCTCATGTCGACGGTGCCGTGACCGTCGTCGTCCGCCTCGCTCGCGGAAGCCGCATCCTGGGTGGGGGCGGCCTCAAGATCGCCATCCGCGCAATCGGGGCACAGCCCATCGCGGGTGGCCGCGAACTGGGCGGTCGTGTCCTGCAGGATGTCGGTGAGAACGCGGTCGGCCGTACGGGCAATGCGAGCACTCGCAGCTTCATCCTCAACCGAGACCGCGTGACCGATGCGTGAGAGGGTGCGCGAGACGCCGGCCGACAGCAGGGTCTGGCCGTCGACCTCGTGGATCGCCTGCGCGAGTGCCGTATCCACCAGCGCGGAGCCCATCACCTTCAGGAGCTTGGCGCGCTCCTCCTCGGAGATATCGCCCGTGGCCATCTGGGGCTTGACGATGCGAATGAGTCCGGGCAGGGTCAGGCCCTGGATGACGAGGGCACCCGCCGCGATGAACAGGGCGATCGAGAGCAGCAGCGCGCGCATCGGCGCATGCGTCGAGATAGTTTGCGCGGCGGCCAGGGTGATCGCGCCTCGCATGCCCGCCCAGACGATGACGCTGCCTCGCGCGGGCCCCAGCGGCTCGTTCTCGAAGTAATCCAGGTCGGAACCGCGCATGGCGTTGCGGCGCGCGCGACGCTTGAGGCGGCGACGATAGTGGTTGAGCGCATTCTCCCAGTGCTCGGGACTCAGGTCGCGGGCCTCGAGCATGTCGGCGTCGACTTCGCAGGCCTCGTTCATGCGTTTCTCGAAGCGCGCGATTCGCGAGTTCTCAACTTCGTAGCGGCGTTGACGGTGGGTACGGCGGTGGTCCAGCCAGGCGAGCATGATAGCGATGAAGACGGCTCGCATGACCATGATGAGCGCGCCGAGGATGACGGCGAGGAACGCCGCGAAGGCCAGGCCACCGGAGAACGCGGCGGTCTCCTCGACGATGCCGAAGGCCTGCAGGCCCATCGTCAGGAAGATCCCGCTCTCCAAGACGAGCGTCATGGTCTGCCAGTTCTGCTGGGAGAAACGCCTGTTCGCCGCGGAGATCGTGGCGGCGCGGCGGCGCGAGACGACCAGGCCGGCGACGACGGCCGCGACGAGGCCGGAGCCTCCCAGGTGCTCGGCGGGGATCGACGCGATGAAGGGCATCGCGAAGGAGAAAACCGTGTCGGCCGAGGGCTCCTTGATGAGGGCGCGCAGACGCACGCCGACCTCGCCGACAACCCATCCGATGCCGGCGGCGATACCGAGGGCGATGGCCACCTTGCCGATGAGCAGGCCCGGGTGAGGGCGTGTTCGTCGGCGGCCAGGCCCGGCGCTCATCGCTGCGGAGAGCAGCACCAGCGAGGTCGCGTCGTTGAAAGAGCCCCTCGCCTTCGAGCACTGTGATGATCCGATGCGAGACGCCGGAGCGTTTCGCGATCGAGACGGCGACCGCGTCCGTCGGGGACAGGACTGCGCCCAGTGCGACGCCCCAGGGCAGGGAGATTGCGGGGACCAACCAGTTGATGACGAATCCGACCGCGAAGGCGGAGAGGAACACGAGGGGTATCGCGAGCATCGCGACGGCGTGCATCTCACGGCGGAAGTCCATGGTCGGCATACGCACTGCGGCTGAGAACAGCAGCGGTGGTAGCACGATCTCGAGGATGATATGCGGCTCGACCTCGATGGCACCCACCTGGGGCAGAAAGCCGATCGCCAGGCCGACGATCAACAGGATCAGGGGTGAGGCGACACGCACCTTGGGCGCGACGAATTGACACGCCACGATAATGAGCATTCCGGCCAGAGCGATAAGAAGGGGATCCACATGTCAATTGTATTGCGAGCAACCTCACCAGCGCTGCCACCATCTCGCCACAGCAGCTACGCGTCCCGCGAACGTGCACGGAGTACCATGCCCCACGCAGTTGCCTCCATCCCGACCCCACCTCGCTCACAATCCTTCCAGACGCGGAAGGTTCGTTCTACCATTGACGTATAGGTTCAAGGAGGTTCTCATGACCGCTTACGACCACTCGTCGGGGTACACCTACGGCACCGATGCCGTCCCCACGTCCCCGCTCACACTCGAGGATCTACGCCAGATCGAGGCCGCAGCGCACGTCCAGCCCAGTGACGCAGAGCTGCTCTCACGAGCAGAACCCATCCTCGCGCCGCATGCCATGGAAATGGTCGACACGTGGCGTGGAATTCTGGCTCAAAAGACGTACCTGGCAGCCCATTCCGCACACCCGGACGGGCAGCCGAACCCCGAGTACGCGCAGGCCTCAAAGCCGCGATTCGCCCAGTGGATCATCGACATGTGCACGCGCGAGCGGGACCAGGCGTGGTTGGACTACCAGTACCTGATCGGCACACGGCACATGACCGCAGCGAAGAACGCGGCGGATGCGGCGGACTCGACGCCGTTCGTGCCGCTACGCTACGTGCTCGCCTTCATCGCGCCCACTGTGGAGGTTGGTCACCGCCTCCTGGCTGAAGGTTTCGAAGGCGAAGAACTGAGTGCCGTCCGTGACGCGTGGACTCGCGCGGTGACCGTCGCCGTGACTGTGTGGGCCTATGCGTACCGCGACCACCCCGAGCAGTTCTGACCCGACGCTCGCCGCCTTCGATTCCCCCATTGGGCACCTGACGCTGGCAGCGCGGCGGCGCGCTCGTCGGCTGTCGGGGCACGCGGGCAGCGTTTCTTTCGGCTGCCCCTGTCGGCGTCGACGAGGCCGTGGCAGCGCTCGCGCTCGACCTGACCTCGCCCGTTTCCCGGGGATGTTATCGCCGAGGCCGGGTGGGGCGAGGCGGACGCGCGGGCTCTGGCGCGCGGCGACGTCCTGGCTCGACGGATACTTTCGCGGGCGAGACCCCTCCCCGCTCGCCCGTTCGCCCTCGCGCCTGCGGGCACGGACTTTCCAAAAGCGCGTGTGGGAGGCGATGGACTCTATCCCCTACGGACGCGACACGCACGTACGGGCATCTCGCGGCCACGCTGCGAGGGCGCGGGCATCCCCGGCGTCAGCCCCAGGCGGTCGGCGGAGCGGTCGGCCGCAATCCCCTGCTGCTCATCCGCCCCTGCCACCGCGTGGTGGCTGCTGGCGGCCCCGGGCGGCTACGCGGCCGGGAGCCGAGGCGAAAGCCTGGCTGCTTGCGCACGAGGCGGCCACGGCCTCGTCGATCAGCTGACTCAGCCGTTCGCCCGGTCGGCCTCGATCGCCTGCTCGACCAGGGCCTCGTCGACGGGCATGAGCCTCGCGCGCGTAGGCGGCGGCGTCATCCTGACGTGTCAGCGATCTCCTCGGCGATCGAGTCGCCTCGCGGCGCAGCTCGGCTGCCGTCGACGACCGAGGCCTGGGCGAGGGTGCGGGACCTGGGCGCGGTGCTCGTCCGTGTACTCCAGGTCGTCGGCGTGCTTGCGCACGAGGACGCGGATGAGCTTGCGGCGCAGGTTCTCCTCGCGCAGGACGGCGGAGCGCTCGCGCAGCCAGCCGACCGCAAGGACGACGAGGAGGGCGACGCCCAGCCAGCCGATGATCGGGTACATGCCGCCGATCAGCTTCTTGAAGCCCATGAGCGAGGCCGCGTAGCCCGACGGCGACGACGCCCGACGAGGACGATGCGCATGCGCTCGTCGAGCCGCCCTGAGAAAGCGGCGCGCCGTCGCGAGAAGAGAGAGAAAGACCGTGTTGTAGATGAGCGCGAAAATGATCAGCGTGTAGACGAAGGCGAAGGCCGGGTGGATTGAGCGCGCGATCTCGAGGGCGGGGACGTTCACGTCCCAGACGCGATCCATGTTCAGGTACAGGCACAGGGCGTCCGCGCCGATGACGAGGGCGATGATGGTGCCGCCGATGCGCCCGGCGCGGCGGGCCTCGCCGATGCGCAGCACCGAGCCGCCGAGCACGAAGGCCATCGCGATACCGTTGACGACGCACAGGGCGAAGTAGTTGATCGTCGAGAGCCACAGGTTGGGCAGCGCCGGGGTGACCTGGGTGGCGGCGGCGTTGAGCTCGGCGACGCCCGGGTGCGGTGTGGCCAGCGAGTAGATGGTGAGGATCGTGATCGCGACGATGATCATTGGCGTGAAGACGCCGATCACCTCCATGATCCGGTCGAAGTCCAGGAAGGCCGTGAGGATCACGAGCACCGCGCACAGGGCGCTGCCCGCCCACGCGGGCAGGCCGAACTGCTGCTCGAGGTTCGCGCCCGCCCCCGCGAGCATCACGAAACCCATCGCGAAGCCCGAGAAGACGAGCACGACGTCGATGACGCGGCGCAGCGCCGGGTGGGTGATGCGTTCGAAGACCTCGTCGTGGTGGCCGGATCGGTAGTAGGAGCCCAGCTGGAGCGCGACGACGCCGAAGACGACGTTGAGGACGCCCAGGGCCGCGATGCCGATCAGGCCCTTCGCGCCAAAGGACAGGAAGTACTGGAGCAGGTCCTGGCCGCTCGCCAGGCCCGCGCCGATGATGACTCCCACGTAGGCGAAAGGCGACAGAGAGGTACTTCTTGGACATAGGGTCCTTCCGATTGCGAACGTTTCACGAGGCCGTGGCCTCGTTCCACGGTAGACGCTCCCCTGGGCGTCAGGTATGTCCGTGGGAAATTGTTCACGCTCAGGAGGGCCGGAAGAGGCACAGATGTGTACACAATGTACTAAAATGACACTATGAACACACTTGCCACGACGCTCTCAACTCGCGAGCTGCGCGCAAACCTCTCCGACGTCCTCGGACGAGCCTCCTACGGCGGCGAACGAATCGGAGTGACGAAGAACGGCCGCCTCGCGGCAATCGTGATCGGCGTCGAGGATCTGCTGGCCTTGGAAGAACTCGAGGATGCACGCGATCTCGCGGCCTTCCGGGAGGCAAAGCGCGACGACGACGGGCAGCGCGTGAGCCTGGACGACCTGCGCGCTGAGCTCAACGACTAGCGATGTACCGCGTCGAATTCACCTCGGCAGCGGCACGCCAGGTACGCAAGCTGGACCGCCCGGTGCGCACACGCCTTCTCAATGCCATCGAAACGCTCGCCCGCTCCCCCGCCCCGACGGAGTCAAGAAGCTTGCAAGCACGGAGAATGCATGGCGCATCCGCGTTGGCGACTACCGGATCATTTACTCAATCGAGGACGAGGTCCTGGTCGTGACGGTCGTACGCGTGGCACACCGACGCGAGGCCTATCGCTCGTAGCGTTACTTGCCTTCGAGGAGCTGGATCGGCGGGCGCGGCGCCTGCATCGCGTTGATCGGGAGCCTCAGGATCCGCGTAACCGAGGGCGAAACCTGTGATGAAACCGGTAGCCCTCGGGGATCTCAAACTCGGCCTCGACGGGGCCCGCGCCAGGTGGCAAGGATGCCGACCGGGCAGGGAGTCGACGCCGCGCGACTTGGCGGACAGGAACAGGGTCTGGAGCATGAGGCCCGCATCCATGGCACTCCACGGGAGCATGTCCTCGTGGACAAACACGAACCCCATGACGGGAGCGTCGAAGGCCGTCACGTTGCGACGGTTCACGCGGTTGCGTCCCTTGATGTCGGCGCGCTCGATGCCGTGGATGCCGTAGAGGAGCTTCGCGACCTCGATCTGTGCGGGGCGAACCTCGTCCGGGTAGCGCTTGCGCACCGGGGAAGTCGCCGTCGGGAACGGGAATCTCGACGTCCGGGTCCTCAGCCTTGCGTGCGTGGGCGACGATCTCTCGTCGAAGAGACGGCCCGTAGTGTTCGCGCAGGCGCTGGGCGCGCTCGCCCGTGGCCAGGGCGACGCGGAAGGCACGCGTGTTGGACCAGGACGGCGCGGTCGCGGCGTCGGCGAGGATCGCGTCGAGGACCTCGGCGGGAATCTCCCGGTCTGTAAAGGCGCGCGTGGAGCGGCGCGAGGCGGTCAGGGCCGAAAAAGTCGTTCGTCTCAACGTTGAGTGTCATGCACCCAGGCTAACCCGGCCTCATCTCCCCAATCCACCCGGCCCGCCCACCGGACGGCCGTCCGTTTGCCAGCTAGTGATCCCCGTAGTGAGTGCGACATGAAATGACCTCGACTCGGTCATCGCGCACACGATAGACAAGCCGATTTGCTGCATCAATCCGGCGCGACCACCACCCCGAGTAACGCCCCTTCAACGGTTCAGCCTTACCAATTCCAGCATCTTGCCCGTTCCTGGCAATATCGCGCAGCAGTGCGTTAATGCGCTTGAGAGTCTTTCGATCCTGGGTTTGCCACCACAAATAATCCTCCCAGGCCTCGGAGGCCCAGACGAGGTCACGCATCCTCGATCAACCCTCGCGAGATTCCGCGCCCAGCCTCCAGCTCCGCGATACCGCGGTCAAGGTGAGCAAGGTTGGGGCGTGAGTAAAAGCCATCAACCTCCAAAACGAAGGGAATTCGCTGCTCCCGCGCCACCTTCTTCGCAAAGATCGTGAACGCGGTATTCATGAGAGACCCATTTCTTTGCAGGCACGCTCCATCGCGGCCTTATCCTCAGCATCGAGTCGAACGGTCACCGTAGCGGTCGCCATTTGATACCTCCAAAATCGACATATCAACAGCTACATGCTATCAGATCGATATCGTAAAGATACGTGTGACAGCGCACTCCGCCCAGAGAATGCAGAAAAACTGCCTTTACCGGGCCAGGGCCTGCTCGAAGGCCACCACGTCCTCCTCGGGGGTGGCCCAGGAGGTGCCGATGCGCGCGAGGTAGCGACCGTCGGGCAGGGTCTCCCAGATGCTGTAGCGCACCTTGTCAGACAGTCGCCCATGCCCCGGCCTGATCGAGGGCCACGAAGGTCAGGTTGGTCGGCGAATCCATGGTGACGACGTAGCCGGCGCGCTTGAGGGCCTCGCGGATTCGCCGGTCGCCTTGACGGCGGGCTCGCCGATCGTCAGGTAGAGACCGTCCTCGAAGAGCGCCTCGAACTGCACGCCCAGGAGGCGCCCCTTCGCCAGGAGCGCGCCGTGCTGCTTCATCTGGGTGACGAACTGGCGGATCGATCCGCGCTCGGGGATCACCACGGCCTCGCCGAAGAGGGAGCCGCACTTGGTGCCGCCGATGTAGAAGACGTCGGTTAGGCGCGCGAGGTCAGCCAGCGTCACGTCGTTCGCGGGCGAGGCCAGCGCGTATGCGAGGCGCGCACCGTCGACGAAGAGCTTGAGGTCGCGCTCGCGACATACGGCGGAGAGCTCCTCAAGCTCCTGCAGCGAATAGAGGGTGCCGTACTCGGTGGGCTGCGAAATATAGACGAGGGCGGGGGCGATCATGTGGTCACGCGCGCCGTCACCCTCCCAGGCCGAGCAGATGCGTTCGACGTCGGCGGCATTGATCTTGCCTTCGACGGCGGGGGTGTCGAGGATCTTGTGGCCGCCACGCTCGACGATGCCGGCCTCGTGCATGTTGATATGGCCGGTGTGCGGCGCGATGACCCCCTGCCACGGCAGGAGGATCGCGTCGATGACGGTCGCATTCGTCTGCGTGCCGCCCACCAGGAAGTACACGTCGGCGTCGGGAGCCTGGCAGGCCTCGCGAATCAGGTCGCGGGCACGCTCGCAGTGCTCGTCGGTGCCGTAGCCGCTGGACTGTTCCATGTTGGTGGCGACGAGGGCGTCGAGCACCCTGGGCGTGCGCGCCTCCTGGTAGTCACTGGAGAAGTTCGGCAGCGTGGCAGAAAAAGTCATTGGACCATTATTCCACGCGGCAGTACGACTAGAGTCCAAACAGGTCCGCGTGGGTTCCCGTCCTCGTTAGCGCTTCAACTCCGCCAGAGCGTCTTCAACGTTCAGAGCCTCGACAGCAGGATCGGAGGCTAGCTGCTCCGCTTCCACCATCGCCAGGACCGTCTCGCGCTGCTGCTCATTCAAACGCAGATCGAAGGGCATTCCACCCACGCGTACGCTCTGCCGCAGGAAAGCGTTCACAGCGGACGTCAGATTCATACCGAGCTCCGCGTAGATCGCTTCGACCTCACGCTTGAGATCCGCATCCATGCGCACACTAAAATTCACCGTTGCCATGCAAAAACCTCCTTGTGCATGTCATTATACATGCATACACTATCTGATAAAAGCATGCAACCAAGGCGCATTGAAGGGCCATCTCATGTCGACACACGAACAGTACAATCAACCGCGACTCGCGAGGCCTATTGGAACAAACGAGCCGCAACATTCACACGCTTCGCGACCGGCGAGTACGAGCGCTGGCTCACGGATCTCCTCGCGCTCGAGATCCCGGGCGAGGAGCTGCTCGACATGGGCTGCGCGACGGGCACGCTCGCCGTCCCCTCGCGCGCGCCGGGCACCGCGTCCACGGCTGCGACTTCGCCGAGGCCATGCTCGCGATCCTCGACAAGCGCGCAGCCGCCGAAAACCTCCCGATCACCTCCCACCTGATGGCATGGGAGGACGACTGGGAGGCCGCGGGGCCTAGGTGAGGACAGCGTGGACGTCGCCTGCGTCACGTTCCCTCATGGCGGAGACGTGGCCCTCCGTCAGTACGCAAGCTCGACTCGGCAGCACGCTCGCGCGCGGCGGTCGTCGTACCCGACAAGCCTGCCGCCATCCTCGCGACCCGCGCCTGCTCACCTACCTGGGGCGCTCGGCGAGGCGACCCACGCGACGTCCCGCAAAGGTAACCGCGCGCTGCGCATCCCATGGGCACGAATCCCGGCTTTTCGCGACCACCACGAACCTTCCGCCCCGATGCGGTTTTCATCCTTCGACGAGGCCCTACTCGGACCTGCGTCGCCTCGCCCGCCCCGAGCTGTTCACCGAACGCGCGAGCAGCGACTCTTTCGACGCCTACGCGGCCCAACACTTCGTGCGTGAGACGCCGCCACCGACGCCTCGGAAAGAGCAAGGGAACAATGGGATCCTCGACTACACGTCTGCCCGTCACCTGGGTGTTTATCGGCTGGCGCACCGACGGGCGCGATGGGACGTAGCAGCCCCGGCCTCGTTTCCTGAACCCGCTTCTTAGTCGGCGTCGGGGCGACGCCTGCGCGCCTTGAGCTCGAGCTCGCCTCTTCTGTCGGCGAGGCGACGCAGCTTCGACCCGCGCGTCGGCTTCGTCGCCCGCCTCGGGGAACGGGCGGGATGAGGCCGCGCGCAGAACTTCGGCGAGGCGCTCGCGCGCGGCGGCGCGATTGCGGCGCTGGGAGCGGTGCTCGGCGGCGGTGATCGGTCAGGATCGTTCCGGTCAGGCGTTCCCCAAGCTCACGCAGGGCACGATCACGCTGCTTCTCATCCAGGGCGGTTGTGGACGCCAGGTCCAAGCTGAGCTGCACCCGCGAGTCCGCGGTGTTGACCCCCTGACCGCCAGGACCCGACGCGTGAGAAAAGCGCTCGATCAACTCCCCCGCGGGCACGACGAGGCCACGCGGGCAGCCAGGCCCAGCGGGAATGCGCAGATCGTCCATGCGTTCCAGTGTGCACCACGCGCCGCGCCCCGGCCTCGTCACGGGCGAGCACGATGAGGCGACGCGCGCGCTTTCAGGTCGGGCAGCACGTCGGTGTCGAACCAGGGGTTCTTCTTCATCCACATCTGGTTGCGCGGTGAGGGGTGGACCAGCGGGAAGTACGTGGGCAGGTAGTGCTTGTAGTCGCGCACGACATCCGTGAGGGAGGCCGAGGACTTCAGGTCCAGGTAGCGCCTGGTCGCGTACGCACCAACGAGGATCGTCATATCCAGGTGCGGCATGAGCTCAAGCAGGCGCGGGTGCCACTTGTCGGCAAAGTCCTTGCGCGGAGGCAGGTCGCCGCTCTTTCCCAGTGCCCGGGAAGTAGAAGTCCATGGGGACGATCGCGAGCTTCCCGGACTCATAGAAGGTGTCCCTATCGACGCCCATCCAGTCGCGCAGACGGTCGCCACTGCGGTCGTTCCACACGATGCCGGTCTCTTCGGCGACGCGCCCGGGTGCTTGGCCGACGATCATGATGCGACACTCGGGTCCCGCGTAGAACAGCGGCCCCACCCCTCGCTTCGTGTACGAGGCGTTGGCCGGGTCTGCGGCGATCTCCTCGGCGATTGCACGAACGGCCGGGTCAGTGATCTCGGGTGTCACAAACCCAGGGTATGCCCAACCCGCGAGCGCGCGACCCCCGGCGACTGGCAGGTCACATTAGTCCGACTCTGGAACGCGGGCGACATCGGTGCTCCCACTCGGAGCGAGGTCACCGCTCTCCAGGGCGGCCTCGCGCGCCTTCTTGCCGAGGCGCTCCAGCTCGGCCACGGTGTAGCCGAGGTGGGAAGCGCCTTCCTTCAGGCTTTGCCTCAGTTTCTTCTCGTCTTTTTCCTTCGCGCCCTTCAGAGCATCAATCGTGCGCTTGTCCGCGTCAATCGCTCGTTCCAAGCGCGCCTTCAAATCCTCGATGACCCTCAGTGCCTGCGCCGGTTTTTCCTCAAGAAGCACCGAACACTGGGCGAGCCACTCAACACACCCCTGCTTCACTCGTTCTGCGTAGTCCCTGCTGAACGCCCCCACCAGGGCCGCTCCACTCGACGCCGCCGTCAGGCTAAAGAACCGCGCCTCCTCCCGTGATGATCGCGGTCCCACCCGCCATACCGAGGGCCTCCTGCGGCGAGGGAACCACCGCCCACCATGCCAGGCTCGCACTTGTCAGCGCCGCGCCGCTCAGTCCAACCACGGCCTCGCCGGCTAGGACCGTCGCGATCGCGGGAGCTGCCACGGCCGCCACCCCACCCGTGGCAACGGTTGCAGCCACAGCCGCAGCACCGCGCACCGCCCACTTCGTGTAGGTACCTGAGAGCCACCGGTCGTAGGACGCACGCGCGCTCTTCAGCCGCTTGAGCGTCTCCGAATCGATAACATCCTGGTCGGCGGTGAAGACATCGGTAAGCCACGTCTGCGACAAGGAAAGCTTCTTTTTCCGTGGCGTAGGGGCGGTACGCGAGCAATTGCTGGGCAATGGCCAGGGCGAATGAGTTCCCCATCCTCCCCTGCGCACACCGCTTCCAACTCGCGGTAGGCATCGGCGGCGTCAGGGAAGTACTCCCCCTGGCTCTCGTCGTGTGCGATACGCTGCCTGCGCACCCAAGCGCCGATCAGCACTTCTTTGCGCTCACGCCGTTTGTCGTTCTTCTCGCGGTGACAGTCGTCCTCGAGCCACAGCATGTGTAGCGACTCGACGACACGCTGAACCTCCTCACCCATGGGCGCATGCACAGCCACATCTGTGCCCATCTTGCTCGCCTGACACCGCTCCCACCACCGTTCGACATCCTCGTAGATGTAGGAGCTGTCTGCCCACAGAGCGAAAGCAAAACGACCGATCCCGACATAGTTGAGGCGCATGAAGAAAAGCGGGACTGCTCCCACCTCGCCACTCGCAGCCCCCTCGACCGCCGCACGCACAGCTGCGATAGAGGTATTGATGACCACGAAGGCACCGGAGGCGACCGTCAGCATACGCGTCAGCGCCCGGCTATTGAGGGGTAGGAATCGTGAGGGATTAATGCGTCCCAAGTCCTTGACGCTGGACACATCAGCGCGTCTGAGTTCATCGATGAAGCGCGTGATCGTGTAGAAGCCGCGGACAATACACTCGTTGGCGAGGACGGCGGGAACCTGCGTGAGGATCTGACTCGCCAGGCCAACCTCGGTTCGCAGATCGAAGCGCAGGGGGTTTCCATCCTGGTCCTTCAGGAGCGTACCGTTGAATGCCTTCGACACCCACTGCGAGAAGGTGGCGACCTTGTCCTCGTGCGCGATAGTCATGTCCCGGAAGAATGGCAGGGCCGAGGCCTCTTTGAGGAAGGAGAGAATCGGGCCAGGAATGCCCGTGCCCGCGCCGGGGGTCGAGCTCGAGCCCGCCATGTCGCTGATGAGGTGGAGTACCCAGTTGAGGGTGCCGTAGAGGAACTTCTCCTCAGTATTCCTGCCGACGAGCCCTCCATCCTTCAGAGCCTCGGCAGGCAAGTCAAAAGATCACGAAGGTCCCATCCGTCGCGGTTCCAAACCCTTTGCCGGTGAATTGCATGAGGAGGGAACACACGAGCCCCACGGGCGAGGGATGGTGGGAAAAGTCGCGCAGGTGGTGCTGGAGACCACCACCGAACTCCAGGAGTGAGCTTGTCACCAACGAAAGGGGAAGTCTTTTTCGAGGGAAACGGATCGCGTCTGCGATGCTCGGATTCTCTTTCTTGAGTCCTACGCGCTGAGCCGCTCCGATAACGATTTTTCTCGATTTTTTCGGACCCTAACTTGCGCGCGTCCGCCAGGTCAAGGTCCTTTTTGCCACAGGACGCTGAGTGCTCCCATGAGAGTGCCACTCGCTGCGGCAAAGACGTAATCTCTGGCTTGCGCGGGCGAGGTGTTGGGATCAAATTCGAACGCTTCGGCCGCATCCGGCTCGCCGCCCTCACTCAGGCTGACCTCGTACGTCCCCTCGACTCGAACGTCCGTCAGCTGAGGAAGGGGGTTTCAGAAAACACCAGGCGCTCGTTGTCGCCACGACGGATCAGGTCCCGGGTCATGTTTGCTCCTATGCAACTCACGATAGATACCGGGAGAGTAACACGATAACCATCCGCACGTATCGACTATCACTCAGCACTTCCCTACTCCTCCCACTCTGTCCCTCCCCCAAATTCCGCACGTAATTCCCCCGCCGCCTTTTAGCCACCCTCCACAAACCCTGGAATTTCAGCGATCACAATTCAAACTCTGAAAGATCGACGGGGGAATTACGTGCGAGATTAGTGGGGAATGACGTGCGAGATACAGGGAAAACGACAAGGGGAACGACAGGGGAATGACCACACCGATTGGTAGCGACGCATCGGGCGGGCATAGAGTGGAGCGCATGAGGACAGCTGAACGCATGACGACGGACGGGCTGAGGCGCAGCCAGTGACAACACGACTCGTACGGAAAACCAATAGGTTCCGCATCACCGCCATCATCGCGCTGTGCCTGCTCGCCCTCGTGGGGGTCACATCGTTCGCGCTCAATCGTTCGGGCAACGGACAGAAAGACCCCACGGCCATTGCCTACGAAGAGGACGAGGACCCCCTGCCCGAGGGCGTCGCCTCACTCATGGACACGGCCAAGTCTCTGCACGGCACGATCGACACGATCACCTACGAGCAGAGCTACGAGGGAACGACTTACACCAAGCAGGCCTACGTCTACGTCCCCGCGTCCTACGCCTCGGACACACCCGCGAACGTCCTCTATCTGACGCACGGCTGGTGGGGGAACGCCGCCGGCCTCGCCGATGGCGTCGCGCCGGTCGTCGACGAGCTGGAGACCGCCGGCAAGACTGCACCGACGCTGGTCGTTTTCGCGACCTACTATCCGGATCGCTCGTTCGCGACGGATGACTACGAGGAGGACTACACCCTCAATCGCTTCTTCGCGACGAGCGAGATCGATACTCTGATCGACGCCGTTGAGTCTCGCTACACCACGTTCGCTCGCGGCGACACGTCCGACCAGTCGCTGCGAGCCTCGCGCAAGCACCGCGCATTCGGTGGTTTCTCGATGGGCGCGACGACCACGTGGGATGTTTTTGCCTTGCGTCCGCAGTACTTCTACGGGTACATGCCGATGGCCGGGCGAGTCGTGGATCGGACGCGAGGGAGGACGCCGATTCCCGCAGCGCATCGCCGAGCTGGTGACCGCCGGCGTCGAGCGCGCCCACTACGGGCCACGCGACTTCCTCATTCTCGCGTCGGTCGGCTCGGAGGACCCGGCCCTGTGGGACATGACCCCGCAGATTGATGAGCTCCGCGAGGACTATCCAGACCTCATGACCGAGGACAGCCTGCAGCTGTGGATCGACGACGGCGAAACCCACTCAATGACCTCGATCGCCAACCAGGTCGAGCACAACCTGCCGCTGCTCTTTCCCCAGGGCAAGTAGGGCGTGCCCACATGCCGCGTGATCGCGACGCAGCCCCGGCCTCGTTCCTTTTCTCAGGGACGAGGCCGGGGCTGGCTTGCAGATCAGAGGGTCTTATGCGCGGGGCTGGCGCTCCGCCCACTCGCCGAGGCTCACGCGCGGACCCGTGAAGAACGGGGTGTCCTCGCGCACGTAGAGGCGCGCCTCGGTGTAGCGCTGGGCGTGCATGACGCCCTCGAGGCGGTCGAGGGTGTCGGCCTCGAACGCGAGCACCCACTCGTAGTCGGAGAAACCGAAGGCCGACAGGGTCGAGCCCTTGACGTCCGGGTACTGTGCGAAGCCGTTGCGGCCGTGTTCGGCCATGATGCGGGCGCGCTCTTCGGGGGCCTTGAGGTACCAGTCGTAGGAGCGCACGAAGGGGTAGACCATCGCCCAGTCGCGGGGCGCGACGCCGCCGAAGCAGGCGGGAATGTGGCGCTTGTTGAACTCGGCGGGGGTGTGCAGGCCCATGCAGGACCACACCGGATCCAGGAACTTGCCCAGCGCCGACGCGCGCAGGCGGTGGTAGGCGTCCTGGAGGACCTGCGGGTCGTCGTCGAGCCACCAGACCATCAGGTCGGCCTCGGCGCGGAAGCCCGAGACGTCGTAGAAGCCGCGAATTTCCGCGCCCGCGCCCTTCACGTAGTCCAGGGATTCGGCAACGATGCGGCCGCGCTCGTCGTCGTCGGCGGGCAGGGACTCACCGAGTGCGAACACGGAGTAGAGGGCGTAGTGCTGCTTGTTGTTGACCTCGTCGAAGTCGACGTCCGTCGCGTCGCGCGGGTCGGTGACGCGGGCGTGTGCGGCGTGCGAGTGGGGCGTCGCCTCGGTGCCCGCGTGGCGGGCCTGGTGGCGCGCGGCGTGCTCACCGACGCGGTCCGGCACTCCTGCGGGATGTCCCGGGTTGTCCGGGTTCTGCTCGGGCGGCACGACGGCGTGGGGGTGCGGGGTAGACATGGAGTCCTCCTGAGTTGTGGCTGGTTGACCGGCGGCTCGGGCGGGCGCGCCGGAAGAATGAGGGGCGGAGCCGGGGTGAGTGCTGGCACCAGCAGACGAGGCATGGCCTGGGCGCGCCGGGGAGAGGCAGCAGTCGCTCGGGCAGACGGTGTGGAAGGGGCCGGTGCCGGTCACGGTGACGGGCGAGGGATTCTCGCCTCGCGCCTGGGCCGCGCGCTCTTCGAGCACGTCGACCAGGGAGGACACGAAGCCGGATCCGTCGCGACGGTGTCGGCACGCTCGTAGGGGATCCCCAGGCGCGCAGCGGTCTCCTTCGCCTCGGTGTCGAGGTCGTAGACGACCTCCATGTGGTCGCAGATGAACCCGATGGGGACGACGACGGCGCCGGTCAGCGGGCTTGCATCGCCAGCGATCTCCTCGAGGAAATCGTTGATATCGGGTTCGAGCCAGCGGGCCTGCGGGGGGCCGGACCGCGAGCAATACACGAGGTCGTAGCCCAGATCCGCGCGCCCGAGGACGCGCTGCAGCTCCGGCATGATCGCCTCAATGAGGGCGTGGTGCTGGGCAACGTAACTGATTTCGGTTGTGGGGGTTCCCGCGGGCGACGACACCGCACTCCCCCGCTGCTCGACGTGACCGCCCGAGGCCGCCGCGGCCTCGTCGATCGAGGGACGGAAGGGGAAGGGCGAGGACCCTGCCTCCATGCTCACGGGGATGGAGTGGGTGACGAAGATCAGGCGAATCCCGGCCGGGTCAACGCCGCGCACAGCGAGGGCCTCCCAGGCACGCCGGACGGACGCGATCTGCGCGCTCGCCATGCCGGGGGTCGAGTAGTAGGGGCGGACCTTGTCCAGGATGATGTCGGCGTCAGGGTTGTCCGGCGCTGTCCTCGGCGCCCAGTGCGATCCTCCCCCACTTTTCGCGCAGGGCCTCCGCGGCCTCGGCGAGATCTTCGCGGTACTGGCGACACCCCGAGTACGAGGCATAGGCCGAGGTGGGCAGGACGAGGATGCGACGGGCACCCGTCTGAGCGAGCTCGTCGAGGCCCTCGGTCACGAAGGGGTGCCAGTTGCGGTTTCCCCACCCGACGGGAATGTCGTGCCCGCGGCGGGCGAGCTCGGCAGACAAGTCCGCGATCAGGCGCTGATTGCAGGCGTTGATGGGCGAGACACCGCCGAAGCGCTTGTAGTGGGCGGCAACCTGAAGCAGGCGCTCATCCGGGGATTCCGCGACCGCGCGTCGCATTGCGCATGAACGGCAGGACGTCGTCCGGGCCGTCCGGGCCACCGTAGGACAGCAGCATGATCGCGTCGTAGGTTTCCAGACCTGGCACTTTCAGTCCTCCTTCACGCCTAGCGTGGACAGTGTAGGGCCGCTCCTCTCCCCCGTGCAGAGACAGATTGTCAGAAAAACACGGTAAATCAGCATTTTCCCCCTTCGCACAGCGCCACCTTGCACCCATAAGTTAACACTGTTAACCTTGCCTACGACACAAAGTTAACAGCGTTAACCGATGGGAGAAAACCGTGTCACATCCACACGCTCCAGGCCCTGGACGCCCGGGGAATCCACAAGAGCTACGGCACTCACGAGGTCCTGCGCGGAGTCGACCTGCGCGTCGAACCCGGACAGATCCTCGGCCTGCTCGGACGAAACGGGGCGGGCAAGTCCACGCTCATCACGATCCTGTGCGGCCTGCGCCGCGCCGACTCGGGAACCGTGTCCATCTGCGGCCACTACCCCGCGTCCGCCGAGGCCGCACGGTCAATCGGGTACGCGCCCCAGGACCTCGGCATCTACCCCGACCTGAGCGTCGCCCAGAATCTCGCGGCTTTCGGCGAACTGCACGGGCTCGGTCGGCGCGAGTCAGCCTCGCGCGCCGGCGAGGTCATGGACCTCCTCGGCCTCAGCAGAGAAAACGCGGTCAGCGCGCCTCGCACCTGTCGGGCGGGCAGCAGCGCAGGCTCCACGCGGGAATGGCGATCATGCACCGCCCGCGCCTGGTCTTTATGGACGAGCCGACCGTCGGCGCGGACGTGGAGGCGCGCAGCCAGATCCTGCGCGCGGTCCACCAGCTCGCCGACGAGGGCGCGGCCGTCGTCTACACCTCGCACTACCTTGCCGAGTTCGAGGAGCTCGGCTCCGACATCGCGATCCTGAACGAGGGGCGCATCGTCGCGAGCGGCACGCTCGAGGAGATCATTTCCAGCCACGGGCACGCCGAGGTCACGCTCGAGTTCGACCGTCCCGTTCCCTCGATCGACGGGTGGGACGCCGACGGGACTCTCCTGCGACACATCGGGGACGAGGCCGACCCGGGTTCGCGGATCGGCGAAGCCCTGGCCTCGCCCACCCTTCAAGGCGCGCGCCTGACGGACGTGCGCATCACGCAGGCCAGCTTGCACAACGCGTATCTGCAGATCATCAAGGAGAGTGACCATGTCGCAGCTTAAGCAACTCGGGGCTATGACCCGCCTGAACATCCGCCTGCAGCTCACCGACCCGGCGCCCACGCTCATCCTGACGGTGATCCCCCTGGTCCTGATTCCCTTCATGATGCCGGCGTTCAAGTCGATGCTCCTGGCCGACGGCTACACGGGCGTCACAGGCGCCGAGCAGGCGGTCCCGTCGATCGCGATCCTCTTCTCGTTCCTGGCCGTGCAGAACATCATCGGCTCGTTCTTCAACGAGCGCTCGTGGGGCACATGGGAGCGTCTCGAGGCCTCCCCCACCTCGCGCGCGATCCATCCTGACCGGGCAAAGCGCTGGTCGCCTTCCTCATGCAGACCGTCCAGATCGCGGTTGTCCTCGCGCTCGGGGCCCTCATCTTCGGGTATCGACCGACCGGGTCCCTCGTCGCGCTCGCCGCGATTCTCCTCAGTTTTTCGGCGGTCCTGTCGGCGCTCGGCGTCGCGCTCGCGCTGTGGTCGCGCAGCCGCGACGCAGCCCTGTCGTTGTCGAACATCATCGGCATGCTGGCGGCGGGTATCGGCGGGTCTTTCTCCACGGTCTCTTCGTTCCCGGATTGGGCGCAGCACGCCGCGCGCCTGTCCCCCGCGTACTGGGCGATCACCGCGATTCACGAGGTGAGCCTGGACGGCGCGAGCCTTGCCGACGTCGCGACGCGGATCGGCGTCCTGTGGGGTTTCTTCGCCGTGATCGCGGGGCTGGCACTGGTACAGTTCCGGTATCACAGGGAGTAAAGACCACCGAAGCGGAGAGTCCATGCCGTCGTCACGCCAGCGCGCACTATCGCGAGAGATCATCTTGTCGGCCGCGCTCGACTTGGTTGACGAGGAGGGGCTCTCCGCTTTATCTCTGCGGTCCCTGGGAAAGCGTCTCGGCGTCTCCCAGGCCGCTTTTTATCGCCATTTCCCCGACAAGGCCGCGCTCCTGGAGGGCATCGCCGAGCAGGTCTGGCGTCTCACGTTCGAGGCCTTCCTGGACCGCGTGGATGCCGGGACGGTCGGCGCGGAATCGACGCCCACGCCCAAGGCATCAGCATCGACCGACGGAGCCCCCGCCTCGCCCCTTCTGACCTACATGCGCACCTACGCGCACTGCCTGGCGTCCACACTGCGTTCCCACCCGGGCGCGGTCATGCTGCTGCTCACGCACCCGATGTCGACACCCGAGCAGCTTTCGCTCCTGGCGCGCGTGTTCGTGGCGCTCGCCCGGCACGGTTTCACGCCGAACGCGGACATGCTGGGGCTGGTCAACGCGGTGTCGATCTACACGACGGCGTTCGTCGCCGCCGAGGTCGTTCCGCCCGTGGGCGCTCCCCGAGCAGCCCGCCGACCTGTCGGCCGCGAGCGCCGCACTCGACCCCGAGGACGCGCAGGCGCTGCGCCCGCTCATCGAGGACCTCCTGGACGGCCGCTACGACTTCAACGCCCAGTTTGAGCGCGGCCTGGAGGCGATCCTGCGCGGCTGGAGCTGACGCTAACCGACCAGTTCCTCGACCTCGCGCACGATGCGCGCGCCGCCACCGAGCGAGCAGTTCGTCGCGCACCCTCAGATTCCCGAGGTGAGGGCCGGTTCATCGACGAGGCGGCGGGCGGAGTGGGCGATGAGCGCCGGCTTGGGCTCGCGCACGGTCAGGCCGCAGCGCGCGCTTTCCACGGCCTCGGCGTTGAATTGTCGCTCGAAGACGCACCCCGGGACGATCACCTGGGGGACGGCGTAGGACAGGGCGTCCATCATCGAGTTTTGCCCGCCGTGGTGCACGAAGACGCGGGCGCGTGGCAAGAGCTCGCGAAAGTCGAAGCGGGGCGCGCAGGCCACCGCATGGTCCCCCCTGAGCGTGGATGGCCTCGGGGCACGCCCGCGACGTAGACGTCACAGCCGAGCGCCTCGGCGAGCTCTCGCCCGGCGCGCACGGCGACGCCCGCGGGGACGCTGCCCGCGCCGAGGTAGACGAGGGCGCAATCGCGAGGCGTCACTGTCAGGGCGGGCGGCTCGTCCAGGAACCCGCAGTAGACGGCCCGCTCCCCCGCCTGCGGTTCCAGGGTCGGGCAGCTCGGGATGAAGCGGCGCCGCATCCCCTCGAGAACAGTCAGGGACGAGGCCGGGGCGGGCATGCCCATCTCGCGCAGCAGGCGTCGAATTCCCGCGGATTTGCGCGGGTTGGAGGCGTAGGCGGCGGTCGTCGGCTGTGAGGCGCTGCCCACGCAGGGGATGCCCTCGGCGCGGGCGGCGATGACGGCGGCAAGGCTGAACTCCGAGTAGACGACGTCGGGGCGCGCGGCTCGCATGTGGGCGCGGAGCGTATCGACGGCCGCACGCGTGTAGCGCTCGTCGAGGGCACCGGTCAGCCAGAGGACCTCCTCGAAGCTGTGCACGGGCTTGCGGCCCATGAGCCCGAGGCGCGAGGCCAGGGGGAAGGTGTGGCGGGCGATGGCCTCGGGAAGGCCGAGGGGCGAGGGCACCGGAATCTCGAGCGTGGGCGCGATGGGATCGGCGCAGTTGCCGTCATCTCCCCACGCGAGCGCGACCTCGTGGCCACCATCCCGGAAGGCGCGGGCGACGCGCTGCGCGCGCGACCACGGCCCGCCCATCTGCGAGCGGGCAACCATGGGAACGACGAGAACCTTCACGATTCAAGGGTACGCCGCTCGCGCGGCACACTCTCGTTTCGAGGCCTACAACTCCAGCCTCATGTGCACGAGCTCCTGGTAGCCCCAAAGCCGCGGAGCGGTAGCCTCGTGAGTTGCGCCCATACTCCTCGAACCCCGCGCGCCGATACAGGGACACCGCGCGTTGATTGTCAGCCACCACCTCGAGCTCGAGTTGGGTATATCCCGCCCGACGCGCACAGTCGATACTCGCCTCCATGAGCACTCGGCCGATCCCCATCCCCCAATGTTCTTTGAGGATGCTGATGCCGAAGCGCGCCCGGTGCCCCACCTTGCGCCTACTGCCCACCGCCGCGACTCCTGCACTGCCCACGATCTTCCTATCGACGACGGCGACGAGCTCGACCTCATTGTCACTGCGCTCCGTTTCCGCCAGCGAGCGAGCCTCTTGCTCTTCGTCGACGCTTTGCTCGTCCGGGTAGGACAGCAGGTAGTCGGTCTCCGCATGCGTGCACTGCATGATGTCGCGCAGCGCACGGGCATCCGACGCGACAGCGTTCCGCACGAGGAGCTCCACCCCGCCCTCTAACCACACCGTTTCGGCGTACCTCATCGTCGGCCTCCTTGTCTCCCTAGCGGCTTGGACTCGTTATGAAGTAGTGGAGCCTCAACGCCGATGCATGGACTACCGATCACAGCCTTAGAGTCCGGGGGCGTGGACAACCCACACGCCCGAACGAGCGCTCCCCTGACGCTCGAGCACGCCTTCTTCTTTGAGCTGAGCGACCGTGCGCTCAGCACTCCGCTTCGAGCACCCAAGATATTGCGAAAGCTGAGTGACAGTGGACTGCGGGTTATCCCTGAGGAAAGCAAGCGCACGGGCTCGAGCAATATCCTGCGAGCTCGACGGCTTCGCATACGGAAGAATCGATTCCCGAATCGCCTCAAGCATAAACTCCACAAAACTCTCACACGAACCGGTCGCACCCGAGCGGGCCAAGGCCTCGTAATAGTCCGCCTGCCGCCTCCTGATCGCGGACTCAACGGGCAGCCACGCCAACACCGAACGCCACCTGGACAGGAGCAGCGTCTGCCAGAGACGTCCCGTCCGCCCATTCCCATCAGAGAAGGGATGACAGAACTCGAACTCGAAGTGGAAGACACACGAAGCGAGCAGCGGGTGCATACGCGTCGTACGCAGCCACTCGAAGAGGCCTCCCATGACCTCAGGGACGTAGGCCGCCGGGGTCCCTGCATGGATGAGGGTATCTCCGTTGAACACGCCGACATTGCCCGACCGAAAGCGCCCAGCATCGGGGACGAGGCCACCCATCATCACGCGGTGTACGCGCAGCAGGTCCGCCAACGAATGAGGATCGAGCTCAGGAATAAGGTCGTAGGCGGCGCGCGCATTCTCGACTTCGAGGATGTCGCGCCGGTCTCCGAGAACCCGCTTGCCGTCGATAATCGCGCTCACCGCGCGTTCGTCTAGTTTGTTCCCTTCGATGACGAGCGAGGAGTAGATCGTCTGGATCCGTAGCTCGCGACGCAGTGTCGGGCTGGTCGACAGAGGGGCTTGAGGCGACAACATACCGACGAACTCAGCGATCTCCATGCACAGCGCATCGATCGCGTCAGTGCGTTCAAATGACGGTTCGTAGGCCATGACCACCTCCTATTACCGCCACAATTATACCGCCACTGGCGGTAATCAAGGAGCGGCACCCACAATCAGCATCACCCACCAGGGCCAACACCATTGCACATTGACACCAGAGCGAAATAGAATACGTTGTATTCACCATCGGGAGGTCACCATGCCCACCATGACCATGCGCCTTGACGAAACGGACGCCGAAGTCGTGCGCAAGTACGCCGAATTTGAAGGAAAAACGATCTCCGACTTCGTTCGAGATGCCGTCTTCGAGAAGATCGAGGACCAGCAGGACCTTGCAACTCTGCGCGAAGCAGTCGCAGCAGACACCGGCGTTCGCTACACCCACGAGCAGGTACTCGCAGAGCTGGGCCTGTAAATGTCCTACCACGTCGAGTACAGCGACACAGCCCTCAAGCAACTGAAGAAAAATGGACCGATTCGACGCGCGACTTATTACGTCATGGATCGGCAAAAATCTCGAGGGCTGCTCCGACCCCCGCATCCACGGCAAAGGCCTCACAGCCAACCGATCAGGCGAGTGGCGCTACCGCATCGGCAACTACCGCGCTCTGTGCATCATCGAAGATGATCGCCTCATTATCGAAGTCTTTTCCGTCGGACACCGCCGACACATCTACCAGTGACCACCCGGCCACACCGACGTCATCCAGCATTACCGCCAGACTTATACCGCCACTGGCGGTAATCGCGTGCACTCAAAGGGCAGATGACCCACAACGGCAGGAGGCCTCGTCGATTGACGAGGCCTTGGCTGGGAGAGCGCATCGGGGTCAGTCGGTCCCGTGAAACGCCCAGGCACGACCGCGCACGCCCGCGCGATGTAGCTGGCGCCTGCGAGGCTCAGGGCGAGGCCGAGGCCGGTGTAGAAGAAGGCGATGAACCAGTCGGGGAAAAGCTCTGCGGCGCGCATGCCGATACCAAACGACATCATGATCGCCATCATCATGTAGCTCTTGCGATCAAAGAAGCGGACGACATGGTGACGCTCCCCCTCCAGGTCGGCGATGCGCTGGGCGTTCTTCTGAACGAGCTTGCTGAACATGGGGTGGAACGCGCAGAAGATGGCGACCGCGCCGCCCGCGAGCGCAACGAGGACGATCGCGGCAAGGCCGCGCACGTCGATAGCCGCGCGCACGCCGAGGATCGCGACGTTCAGACCGGCGAGCAGCCAGACGACGCCGGCGACGGCGATCAGGGGCTGTTTCTTGATGCGGAATCGACTCATTTCTTTAGCGTCCTTTTCGTCTGCGGTGTCGTCGTACAGGGCGGCGTCGAGGAGGCCGAACAGCGTCTCGCTCTCGCCGCCGTCCATGAGGGAGGCGAAGACACTGCGCAGCACGTAGCGACACAGGGCCTCGGCGCTCATCGGGCCGACGAGCCGGGAACGGACCACGGCCTCGTCCGCATCGAGGACGCGCGCGAGTCCCCTTCTTTCACCAACTCACCCTATCTCACACGTCCACATGCAGCCGCCGACACACACGGCACCCAGGAGGGGCATAGGCTGACACCCAGCGGCGTCCGCGCAGGTCAGCTACAGCATTGCCGTTCCAGCGCACGCCTCTGATGAGAACGAAGGAGCTCAGATGGACCTCATCACCCTGAACAACGGCGTCACTATTCCCCAGGTCGGCCTCGGCACGTACCTGCTGGAGCCGGACGACGCCCAGTCGGCGGTCACCTACGCGCTCGACAACGGCTACACGCTGATCGACACGGCAAACGTCTACGTCAACGAGCGAGCCGTCGGCCGCGGCATGCGCGCGTCTTCCAAGGCCCGCGAGGAGATTTTCCTCGAGACGAAGCTCTGGCCCTCGTTCTTTGAGCGCCCCACCGCCGTCGACGAAACCCTCGAGCGCCTGGGCACGGACTACATCGATCTGATGATCCTGCACCAGCCCGCGGGAGACACCGTCGCGGGGTACCGCATCCTCGAGAAGGCGCACGAGGAAGGCAAGATTCGCGCGATTGGCCTGTCGAACTTCGACGTGGCCCAGACGCAGCGCATCCTCGACGAGTGCGAGCTCGTCCCCACCATCAACCAGGTCGAGTGCCACCCCTACTTCCCGCAGACCGAACTCAAGGCGCTCCTGGGGGAGCACAACATCGTGCTGCAGGCGTGGTACCCGCTGGGCGGACGCGGCAACGACTCGATCATGACCGAACCCGTCGTCCAGAGCATCGCCGAGAAGTACGGCAAGTCCCCCGCCCAGGTGCTGCTGCGTTGGCACATCCAGCAGGGGCACGTCGTCATCCCGGGTTCGAAGACGCCCTCGCACATCGCGGACAACATCGACCTCTTCGATTTCGCGCTGACGGACGAGGACATGGCTCAGATCGATTCCCTCGACAAGGGGAAGCCGTTCTTCGAGCACAACGACGAGGTCCTGGCTGGGTTCCTCGCATACGTGCCCGACGTGGAGGGCCAGAAGTAGTCCCATTCCCTGCACACCCAAGCGCGGCGCACGATTGCATCATTTGATTCCCTCGCGGACTACGCGCACATAACGAGGCCTACCCCGATTGGCAGGGTAGGCCTCGTTAGCAGGCTCATCCCTGGCGTTTTTCGCGCAATGTGCCCGCTGACGCCTCCACATCGACTCGATAGTCCGAGGCACAGACGGGCACGCCTCCCCAACATTCCACCTGCATACACAACGAAATGACCGAAACGAACAGCCACGCACAGTGGTTTTCCGACAATGAGCAAAACTGGGACGACCGCGCCGAGCTGCACATGGCTGGCAACTACTACGACTACCAGCGCCTTCTCGAGGACCCGACGGCCATTAGCTCTGAACTGGCCCAAGATATCGAACGATTCGGCGATCTCACCGGCAAAGATGTTATCCACCTGCAGTGCCACCTTGGAACGGACACGATCGGGTTTGCGCGCCGCGGGGCCTCGCGCGTCATTGGCCTCGATTTGTCCGAGGGTTCGCTTACCCACGCGCGCAGCATCGCCGAACGCGCAGGCGCTGACGTGGAGTTCGTTCACGCGAACGTGTACGACGCGCGCCAAGCAGTGTCTGGAAACTTCGATCTGGTGTACACCTCGATCGGCGTCCTGTGTTGGCTGCCCGATATCGCCCGATGGGCGCAAGTCATCGCTTCCCTGCTCAAGCCGGGCGGCACTTTCTTCATCCGCGATGACCATCCGATGTTCATGGCAATCGGGGAGGATATTTCCGACGGGCTAAAAGATTGAGGCACCCTACTTCGAGCAGGATGCTCCGATGACATGGGATGACGATTCAAGCTACGTAGACTTCCCCGATGCGTCGCGGATTACTCACACAACAAACCACCAGTGGAATCACCCTTGGACAAATCGTTACCGCTCTCATCAACGCAGGTTTGGTGATCGATGAGCTTGAGGAGACACCGCGCGCGGCGTGGTGTCCGTGGCCCGAACTCATGGAACAGGATTCCGCTGGAGGTTGGCACCTTCGCGACAAACCAGAGCGCCTGCCCCTTCAGTTTGCGATCACCGCACACAAAAACTGAAAGGGCGCTTAGCCAACGTTCACCCCGCCATCTCCGCTGACGAGACCCCGCCCTCCAGGGTTCCGTACACGACGATGCAGTGCCCGAAAAACATGTCATCGTCATCGAAGTAGGCGGAGAACGAGCCGTCAGGATCCATCGTGATGCTCGTGAGTTCGATCCGCTGCGCGAAGCTCTCTTCCGTAATCTCGGGGACCTCCTCGTCGGCTGACTCACGCCATTCACACGCAAGCTGTGTGAGCTCCCGCGCGGCGAACGCCCGCATGTCGCGATCCCACCGGTCTTGATCGGTCATCATCTGCTTCATGGCGGCCACGGCAGCAGTCCAGGTGTCTTCGCTGGACGAATCAACCTCCAGAGAGATGTCGATGTCCTCACCCCGCCACGAGATGCCTCCCTCGAACATGTCGAGGTCCTTGTCGAGGGAGAGCTCGCCCAGCTCCTCGTCGTTGAGGACTACCGGCCTGCGGTATTCGGCCAGCACCTCTTCCAAGGCGGGGCACGGAGGATTCTCTTCGAGGACCTCCACGACCAGGAGGCGGTTCTGCGCGGAGGCGCTCATGCCCTCGGGGAGCTCTTGCGGGATCTTCTTGCGAGCCGTGACGCGGTAGATCTCCTCGTCACGGAGGCGGCCCAAGACGTTGCCAGCGGCATTGTCCTCATCGCTCACGGGGTAGACCAGACGACCATCATCCGCACACAGGGCACCGGTCTCGCAGTCCACGTACGCCAGATAGGAGTGCGCGGCCTCCCAGAAGCCATTCCTTTTTGCGGCCCCACTGCTTCCAGCGAGCAGGACGAGGATCTCCCTGGCCTCGTCCTCAAACGTGCGCTCCCATTCGGCCTGCGTCATGCTGTTTTGCGAGCGCATGTATTCGAGCAGATCCACGTGCCATCCTCCCTGATCCAGGGCTGCCGCTTCATTACGACGAACCCTACTCCACACACGGCTTTACACCCACCCCGTCACTCACACACCCCAACGAGAGGAGGTACCATAGTCACAACTATTACAAACTTTCAAACAGAATGAGGGGTACACATGTCCACCATCGCACGTGTCACCGCACCCATCCTTTTGATTCTCGCGGCTTACATCGGCGGCGGCGCCGAGCTCATGCTCCAGCACAGCATCGCAAGCACCGGCGACACCGTGTGGATCAGCGCCATCCTGATCGCTGGCCTGGCGAACCTCGCGAGCATCCCTATGGCTTCAGCGCGACGCCAGTGCACGCTCGCTCGCCCTGTGGGGACTACTCCTCAAGCTCTGCATCCTCCCCCTCTACATCGGATTTCTCCCCTTCGGAGCCTTCCTTGCTGCAGGCCTCATGGCTCCCCCGTACCTCGTGCTAGCCATCGGCTACCTGTTCACGCTCATATGCGGCATGTACGCACTCCTGCTGACGAGTTCTCAGTACGGCATAGCCGCGGCGCATCACGCCAACACGGAGGGACTCCTCAGCACCTCCTCAAAGCGCAGGTACATCACGATGCACTGCCTACCGTTGACCGATCTCGTCTCCAGCATCTGGCTATGCATCCTCCTGTACCGGGCGAAGAAGCACACCCCGGCCCCTGCCTCGGAATCCTGAGCGCCGGACGCCCCGCCTGTGGCCGTGATGATATATTCACGACACAGGCGAGACGTCGACAGAAAGTAGGCGCCACATGTCCAAGGTTCTCCGCATCGCAGCCCCCATCCTCCTTGTCATAGCCGCGTATAGCGACCAGAGCTACCGCATCGGAGTCGGATTGACCTGGAACATGTGGCTCGCCTTGTTTGCGGTTGCCGCAGCGGCAAATCTGATCTCTCTCTTCTGGCTGTGCCGTGATGAGAGCCCGCGCGCACTGGCATTGCGGAGCCTACTGCTGAAAATCGTCCTTCTCCCATTCAGCTTGCCCCTCCTGCAGTACTCGTATGTACTGGTCTACCTATTCCTCTCCCCCCACGACTTCTTCCACTCATTGCGCTTCATCTACGAGTGGCTTGGCCTGGCCTACCTATGCCTTCTCATCTCGTCGGGCTACGGCATCACCGCCGCGATTCGCGCCCGCAACCAGGGCCTCAGCAATCCGAAGGCGACGAAGCTCCACATCCCCATGCAGCTCTTCCCGGTGGCCGATTTAGTCTCGTCCTACAAGCTCTACATGCACCTGCGCACCCGGGATGCCGCACGCCAGCCTGCCGCGGCAATCCCCTCGCCCGAGGCCTAGGCCTCGCAAACGTACGACCGAGCCCCGGCCTCGTCCCACAAAACAGGGACGAGGCCGGGGCTATCAGTCTGCGAGCTCAGCTCGGTATGAGCGTCACTCCCACTCGATGGTGGCCGGGGGCTTGGAGGTCACGTCGAGGACGACGCGGTTGACCTCGGGCACGGAGTTGGTGATGCGCGTGGAGATGCGGGCCAGGACGTCGTAGGGCAGGCGCGTCCAGTCGGCCGTCATCGCGTCCTCGGAGGACACGGGGCGCAGCACGATCGGGTGGCCGTAGGTGCGGCCGTCACCCTGGACGCCCACGGAACGAACGTCGGCGAGCAGGACGACCGGGCACTGCCAGATCTCCTGATCCAGGCCGGCCGCCGTGAGCTCCTCGCGGGCGATCAGGTCGGCGGCGCGCAGGATGTCCAGGCGCTCGCGCGTGACCTCACCAATGATGCGGATGCCGAGGCCGGGGCCCGGGAAGGGCTGACGGTTCACCAGGTAGTCGGGCAGGCCCAGCTCGCGGCCAACCGCGCGCACCTCGTCCTTGAAGAGGGTGCGCAGGGGCTCGACCAGCTCGAAGGTCATGTCCTCGGGCAGGCCACCCACGTTGTGGTGGCTCTTGATGTTGGCCGCGCCCTCGCCGCCGCCGGACTCGACGACGTCGGGGTACAGGGTGCCCTGGACGAGGAACTTCACCTCGCCGCCGGCGGCGCCAACCTCTTCGATGACCTGCTTCTGGGCGGCCTCGAAGGAGCGGATGAACTCGCGGCCGATGATCTTACGCTTCGCCTCGGGCTCGGTGACGCCAGCCAGGGCGGACAGGAAGCGCTCGGACTCGTCGCACGTGATGACGCGGATGCCCATGCCGCGCGCGTAGTCGTTCTCAACCTGCTCACGCTCGCCCGCACGCAGCAGGCCGTGATCGATGAAGAAGCAGGTCAGCTGGTCGCCGACAGCCTTGTGCACGAGCGCCGCGGCCACGGAGGAGTCCACGCCGCCGGACAGGGCGCAGATGACCTGCGCGTCGCCGACCTGCTCGCGGATCTTCTCGACCTGCTCATCCACGATGGAACCGGCGGTCCACGTGGGTTCCAGGCCGGCACCCTCGTAGAGGAAGTTCTTCAGCGCGTCCTGGCCGAACTGGGAGTGACCCACCTCGGGGTGCCACTGCAGGCCGTAGCGGCGCCGCTCGCGCGACTCGACGGCCGCGACGGGGGTCTCGGTGGTGGAGGCGGTGACGGTGAAGCCCTCGGGCGCGCCCTGGACGGCGTCGCCGTGGCTCATCCACACGATCTGGTCGTCGGGGGTGCCGCCGAACAGGCAGGAGTCACCGGCCACGGTAGCCTCGGTGTGCCCGTACTCGCGGGTGCCCGTGCGACCCGACGGTGCCGCCGAGGGCGTGGGCCATGGTCTGGAAGCCGTAGCAGATACCCAGGACGGGCACGCCGGCCTCGAAAGATCGCGGGATCGACGGAGGCGCACCCTCCTCGTACACGGAGGACGGGCCGCCGGACAGGATGATGGCGGCGGGCTCCTTGGCGAGCATGTCCGCCACGCTCATGGTGTGGGGGACGATCTCGGAGTAGACGTTAGCCTCACGCACGCGGCGCGCGATCAGCTGGGCATACTGCGCGCCGAAGTCGACGACGAGGACGGGATGCATGTCAGAAGCGTTCACCCTGCCAATGGTACCCGCGCGCGCCCCGCCCCGTCGCGCTCCATTACGCATGTCACCACCGCACGCTGGATACGGCGACGGCCCCGCCCCCGGGTGGGGACGAGGCCGACTCGCGTTGCGCTGGAGCGTGCGGCTCAGCGGAAGATGGAGCGCAGCACCGGGAAGGCACCGGTGGCCACGGCGGCCTTGACCAGGTCGCCGATGATGAAGGGCACGAAGCCCTTCATCAGACCCTGCTCGAGGGTCATGTGCGCGAAGGGGATCATCCAGGCCAGGCCCAGGATGTACACGGAGAACAGGGACACGACGGCGGTCGGCGCCATGGTGACGATGCGACGGTCGGCGCCGCGCTGGGCCGCCAGGCCGGCGATCGCAGCGACGAGGAGGTAGCCGAGGATGTAGCCGAAGGACGCGAAGGCCCAGCCGACGTTCGTGCCGGTGAAGACCGGGACGCCGGCAACACCGAGGAGGGCGTACGCAGCGACCGAGACGAGGCCTCGGCGCGCACCGAGGGCCGTGCCGACCGAGAGGGCACCCAGCGTGCCGAGCGAGACGGGCACGGGCGTGAAGGGCAGCGGGATCGAGATGCGGGCGAGGACGATCATGGCGATCGTGCCAGCCGCCACCAGGGCGATCTCGCGAGCGATCGTGCCACCGAGGCGGTCGGCGAGAACGCGGTTCTCACGCGCGGCGACGGGGGAAGCGGTCAGGGTGGTCATACGACACCTTTCAACAGGGCTAACAGCCTTTCATTCAACAATTGAACAATATGCTGTCCGCCACTCCCTGTCAAGCACACGGGCGCAGATCTCAGGGGCGAGCGCCACCGGCGCTCGCCCCCTGGAGCCCATGAGCGGGTTTGATCAGTGCGCGAAGTGGCGCGTGCCCGTCAGGTACATCGTGATGCCCGCAGCGTTCGCCGCGTCAATCGACTCCTGATCACGCACCGAGCCGCCGGGCTGAACGACAGCCTTCACGCCCGCATCGATGAGCACCTGCAGGCCATCCGCGAAGGGGAAGAACGCATCGGACGCGGCGACCGCGCCGATGGAACGCTGCTCGGGAGCCTCGGCCACAACCTCGGACGCGCGAGCACCGCCCGCACTGTCCACGTTGGACGCCGCCGCGTCACCCGTCGAGCGCGAGCCCAGCGTGTTCGCACGCTCAACTGCCAGCTTGCAGGAGTCCACGCGGTTCACCTGGCCCATACCGACGCCCACCGAGGCGCCGTCCTTGACCAGCAGGATCGCGTTCGAGCGCACCGCGCGCACCGTGCGCCACGCGAACTCCAGATCCGCCAGCGTCGCCTCGTCGGCGGGAGCGCCAGCCGCGAGCGTCCAGTTCTCCGGAGAATCGCCGGGCGCGTCAATATCGTCGCGCTCCTGGACCAGCAGGCCACCGCTAATCTGCTTGAACTCGTACGAGCCGCGAGCCGGGGGCTCAACCTGCAGGACGCGCAAGTTCTTCTTCGCGCTCAGCACCTCGAGCGCGCCCTCCTCGTAATCGGGGGCCAGCACGACCTCGGTGAAGATCGGGACGATCTGGCGAGCCAGCTCCACGCTCACCGGGCGGTTCACGGCGATCACGCCGCCAAACGCCGACACGGGGTCGCAGGCGTGCGCGAGGCGGTGCGCCTCGGCCACATCGTCAGCCACCGCGATGCCGCAGGGGTTCGCGTGCTTGATGATCGCGACGCAGGGGCGCTCGTGATCGTAGGCGGCGCGCAGGGCGGCGTCGCCGTCCGTGTAGTTGTTGTAGCTCATGGCCTTGCCGTGCAGCTGGCGCGCGTTCGCGATGCCCGGGGCCAAGGCCTCGTCGTCGGCCTCCTCGTCCTCGAAGGACTCGTCGATCTCGCGGTACACGGCAGCACCCTGGTGAGGGTTCTCGCCGTAGCGCAGCGACTCCACGCGCTCGAACGCATCCGCGACAAACACGGGCATGCCCGAGGACTGCCCCTCCTCCTCGGGCACCTCCACCACGTAGTCTTCCTCGGTCTGGTAGCCCAGCGACTCCAGGAACGCCGCGTCGGAGGCGTCAAGGTGGGTCTCGGCGGCCTCGTCGAGGGTCTCGCGCACGTCCTCAAGATCCAGCTCGTCAGCCAGCCAGCCGGCGATCGCCAGGTCGTAGGTCGCCGTGTGGGCGAAGGCCTCGGCGGCCAGGACGCGGCGCTGTTCGAGGGTGAAGCCCTCCCCCGCCACGGCCTCGACCACATCCGCGTAACGCTCCGGGGAGGTCACGACCGCAACCGACGGATGGTTCTTCGCGGCGGCGCGCACCATGGAGGGGCCACCAATATCAATCTGCTCGACACACTCGTCGAAGGACGCGCCCGACGCGACCGTGTCCTGGAACGGGTACAGGTTGCACACAACCAGGTCGAAGGCCTTGATGCCCAGCTCCGCGATCTGCTCGCGGTGCGCAGCCTTACGCTGATCGGCCAGAATGCCCGAATGGATGAAGGGGTGCAGGGTCTTCACGCGCCCCTCGAGCACCTCGGGGAAACCGGTCACGTCGTCGACCGGGGTGACGGCCACACCAGCGGCCGCAATGCGGGCAGCCGTGGAGCCGGTGGAGACGATCTCCACGCCGGCCTCGCCAAGGGCGCGAGCAAGGTCCTCCAAGCCCGTCTTGTCATACACAGAGATCAGGGCCCGCTTGATGGGGCGCACGTCGATGGGTTCCAGGTTGTCCAGGGAGACGGACATAGTTCCTCCAGGTTGAGACCAAACCCAGGCGCCCAGGCGGGCGACGCCTCGCGGGAAATGCGGCCGCTCCCCGGTGGTAATCCACCCTCGCCAGTCGCGGCGACTTCCAGTCTAGTTCAGGCCCTCGCGCCGCGTCGCCTTCGTCTCGGGGTCTTCCGCGTCACCTTCGGCCTCGACCGCTTCGCTGTCCGCAGCGTCGTCGGCGGCGGTTTCGCTCGTCTCCTCGGGCATCTCGTCCGCTTCTCCCCATCGGCCACCGCTTCGAGATCCTCAGCCCCGGCCTCGTCGGTGCTTGTTTCCGTGTCGCCCGCCTCAGCGGGGTCGGAAAGCCTCAGCCCAGGCCTCGTCCGCCGTCGAGGCAGTGGCTCCCACGCGGGACGCACGCTCGGCGGCGCGGCGGCGCAGGGCCTCACCCTCGTTACGCACGCGACCGGGCGCCCTCGCCGAGGAGGGCGCGCGTCGTCGGGTGGGTCGCCAGGGCGATGATCAGCGCGGGCAGGGCAATCTCGAGGACGAGGGCGAGCGTCGCCCACCCACGCGCGGGCCCATCGACGCCAGGCGCACGGAGCCCAGGCTCATCGTCGCGCTCCCACATCCACAGGGGCCGTCACCGACGCGGTGATCAACGAGGCCAGGACCCCCTGAGCGGTCTGGTGCAACAGGTGCTCACGACGGAACGAACGCGACGCGACAACACCGAGGCCGATGCCCAGCGCGATCGGCGCGAGGATCACCCACATGCCGGGAGCGGTCTGCGGGACAGCACCCAACAGCGGAATCGGCGGGATCGGCCCGGAGCCGGCATCCGTCGGCGAATGCAACGAATCCGTCGCCGTCAAGAAGCCCGCGCCCGACCAGCAGGAGGCCACCCACGCCATGATCGTCGGGGCAAACAGCACCTGCCCGCCGACGATGAACGACGTGTCCGCGGCCGACGACGCGCCCAGGAGCTCCTGAATGCCCGCCATGCGGCTCCACCCCGCGACGAGCGCGATGACCGAGGCAACGAACGACGCTGCCGCGAGAACCACCACGGACAGGCCACCCAGCTTCAGGCCGCCCGAAATCCAGTGCTGCATCGACGGGGCCTCGTGGTCGCGCGAATAGCCCGAGGCAACGAACCACACCGAGCCGATCAACGGGATCAACACGCCGCCGATCGTGCCCGTCCACCAATGCGAGTGAATACCCGAAGCCCCAGCCAGGAGCCACGAAGTCAGCAGAAAACCAGGCACAGCGAACAGCGCAGCACTGCGCGGATAACCCGCCGTCGTCCGCAGCAGAATCCGCACCAACACGATCAGCAGAGCGCCCATCAGCGTCGGGATCGCACGATAGTGCACGTCACCCACGACCGACGTGCCGCCAATGACGGCGGCCCACAGGTCACCGCCCAGGCCGAGCGCGTCGCGCGGCGTCGTGTCATTCATCCACGAGTTCGACCGCAGCGTCAAGTAGGCGATCATCGTGAACACCGTGATCAGACCCCAGCCTGCGAAGGCCGCCTCAACTCCCGCGAGCACACCGCGCGCCCACCCCTGCGGGACAGCCACACGGATCGTCGCTCGATCCGCCACGTACGTGGTCGTGGTTCGCCGGGGACTGGGTACTTCTCTGATGCGCTCGCTCACAGGCCCATAGTGTCAGAATCGGCCCGGGGCCGCGACGCTGCGCGCCGACCCCGGGCCGATTTGTGCTGTGACGTTAGCGCGAAAGGATCTCGCGCGCGATCTGCGCCGTCTGCGAAGGAGTGCGCCCCACGCGCACGCCCACGGCCTCGAGCGCCTCCGCCTTCGCGGCAGCCGTGCCGGACGAGCCCGACACGATCGCACCCGCGTGGCCCATGGTCTTGCCCTCGGGGGCCGTGAAGCCCGCGATGTAGGCGACGACGGGCTTCGTCATGTTCTCCTGGATCCAGGCGGCCGCACGCTCCTCGGCGTCACCGCCGATCTCACCGATCATGATGACGAGGTCCGTGTCGGGATCCGCCTCAAACGCCGCCAGCGCGTCGATGTGGGTGGTGCCCACGACCGGGTCACCGCCGATACCCAGGCACGTCGTGAAGCCAAAGTCGCGCAGCTCGTACATGAGCTGGTAGGTCAGCGTACCCGACTTCGAGACGAGGCCGAGGCGGCCCGGTCCCGTGATGTCCGCCGGGGTGATACCCAGGTTCGCCTGCCCGGGCGAAATGATGCCGGGGCAGTTCGGGCCGATCAGGCGCACGCCCGCCGCGAGCGCGCGCTCGACGACGATCGTGGAATCCTGGACGGGGATGCCCTCGGTGATGAGAACAATCGTTTCGATGCCCGCGTCGATGGCCTCGAGGGCGGCGCCCTTCGCGAGCCGGGGCACGAAGATGACGGAGGCGTTCGCGCCGGTGGCCTCGCGGGCCTCGGCGACCGTGCCGAAGACGGGGATCTCGACCTGACCGTCGGTCACCTTGTCAGCGCCCGGGCCGTAGCCCTGCACGTCGAAGGTGACGGTCGTGCCGGCCTTGCGCGGGTTCGTGCCGCCCACGATGGCCGTGCCCGCGCTCAGCATGCGCTGGGTGTGCTTGCGGCCCTCGGCGCCGGTCATGCCCTGGACGATGACCCGGGTGTCAGAGTTGACGAAGATAGTCATGGTGTTCTCCTGCGGTTCTCGGGTCGTTACTTCGACGAGGCCTCGGCTGCGAGCTCAGCTGCACGCCGGGCCGCACCGTCCATCGTTTCTTCCATGTGGACGAGCGGGTGCGCAGCCTCGGCGAGAATCGCGCGGCCCTCCTCGACCTTGTTGCCGTCAAGGCGCACGACGAGCGGGCTTCGAGGCCGCGTCGCCCAGCGTCTCGAGCGCGCCGATGATGCCTCGGGCGACCTGGTCGCAGGGCGGTGATGCCGCCGAAGACGTTGACGAACACGGAGCGAACCTGCTCGTCGCCGAGGATGATGTCCAGGCCCTTCGCCATGACCTCGGCCGACGCGCCGCCGCCGATGTCGAGGAAGTTCGCGGGCTTCATGCCGCCGAACTCCTCGCCGGCCATCGCGACGACGTCGAGCGTCGACATGACCAGGCCCGCGCCGTTACCGATGATGCCGACCTGGCCCTCCAGGCGCACGTAGTTGAGTCCGGCTGCCTTCGCGGCGGCCTCGCGCGGATCCTGCGCGGCCACGTCCACCAGCTCGGCGTGGCCGGGGGTGACGGAACGCGCGTTGTCGTCGAGGGTGACCTTGCCGTCCACGGCCCACACGGAGCCGTCGGGGCTGGAAACCAGCAGGGTTGACCTCGACCAGAGTCGCATCCTCGTCGCGGTAGACGGTCCACAGGGTTTCGAGGACGGGGCGATGGCCTCGGCCGTTGCCTCGTCGAAAGCCCGCTTCCTTCGCGATGTGGCGGGCGACCTCGGCGTCGATGCCGACGGTGGGATCGAGGGGACGCGGGCCAGGGCCTCGGGGCGCTCCTTCGCGAGGGTCTCGATATCCATGCCGCCTTCGCGCGAGCACATCGCCAGGTGGCGGCGGTTCGAGCGGTCCAGCAGGATCGAGAAGTAGTATTCGGCGGCAATGTCCGCGCCGACGCGATCATGACCTTCTTGACGATGTGGCCCTTGATGTCGAGGCCGAGGATCGCCTCAGCCTTCTCGTAGGCCTCGTCGGCGGTGTGGGCGAGCTTGACGCCGCCGGCCTTGCCGCGGCCGCCGGTCTTCACCTGCGCCTTGACGACCAGCAGCGACGCACCGTCCGCCAGGAGCTCGCGCGCACCCTCGCGCGCCTCTTCGGGGTTGACGCCAGGCGGTAGTCGAGCACGGGCACGCCGTGCTCCTTGAACATCTGCCGGGCCTGGTACTCGTAGAGATCCACCTTATTCCCTCCGTTGAACGTGGTGTGGTCAGCGCAATAATTCTAACGTGCGACCGGCGTCAAACGCGCCATTTCCTCCCATTATCAAGGCTTGTCACGGCCTTGACCGGAAAGCCGCTTTCCCTTTGTCAACGCTTTGCGTTGCGGGGGTGGTTGCTGGGTTCGGTGGGATGCGCGCGGCGTCCAGCTTCCACTAGGTGGGTGTAGCTGCGCATCGAAGGTTAAGCACTGCCAGTAGAAGGGCCGGCGGCCAGGACCGCATTGCAACAAACTCGCCCTGTGGGATCCCGCCTGCCGGTCCGCGAAAAAACTCGCCCAGCACGCCAGAAAACGCCCATTTTGGGCCAATGTGAGCGGCAGGGCGAACTTTTTCGCGCACGGGGCGCGACAACGTGGCGACGTTGAAACCAACAACACCACTGCGCGCCCCTGAACAGCAACCATTGAAACTACCATCACCTCTGCTCGCCCCCAACAGGGGAGCCTTGAAACCAGCATCGCCTCTGCACCCGAAAAATGCACCAAAAACGCCCATGTCGCATCCGCAAAGGCGATGACGGTTTCAGTCGAGGCTCGGCCTGCGCCCGCAAAGGCGATGACGGTTTCAGACAACCGGCCCAGCTGGCCTACAGGGCCAGCCTGCGGCGCCCGTGGGCGGTGGCGAGGGCCTGGCGGGCTTCGAGGCGACGCGCCAGTCCACACGCCAGCACGCCAAGCGCCGCCGGTGTGAGGCGCCGGAGGTCCGGAGGGCACGGGCGGGCTTCGAGATCGACCACTCGAGCCTTTAGGCTCGCGTGTGACGATCTCGCGGGCAGCCGGACCCTCCGGCGCCGGAACACCAGCGGCGCAACAAGCAACAACACGCAGCACGGACGGCTCGCGGCGCGGACGTCTCGCGGGCGGGCCGCCGTCCACGGCACAGCCAGCCCCCACAACGCAGCGGCCCGACCACAGCCGGAAAAACGCTACGAAATCTTCTCCATCGGAGCCATGCGCACGAGCAGGCGCTTCTCCCCAGGCCGAAGCGGATGCGGGCCACGGTGCGCGGCCCCTCGCCTTCGATGCCGGTGACGGTGCCGGCCCCCAGGGTCGCGTGCTTGATGCGGTCTCCGACCTTGAGGGAGAGCACCGGCTTATCCTCGGCGGGCTTAGCAGCGGGAGTCACGCCCATGCGGGTCACCGCACGCCCTGCGGGCTGCGCGAGGCGCCGCCACGGCCGGAGCCGAAAGGCACCCGTGTCGGTATCGCCCCACGGGTCGCGTCCCCTCGGGCGACGGGAGCGCCCGTAGGAACCCGAGCCGTACGACCCGGACCCGTAGGAACCCGCCGTGGACGCGCATACGCTCCCCCGACGTGGCCGCACGGCGCACGTCGAGGAGCTCGGCAGGGGATGTCGTCGAGGAACCGCGAGGCGGCATCTCCTGCGGAGTCCCCAGGCGCTGCGTACGGCCGCGCGCGTCAGGTACAGGCGTTCGCGCGCACGCGTGATGGCCACGTACGCCAGTCGGCGTTCCTCCTCCAGCTCGCTCTCGTCGCCCAGGCTGCGCTGGTGCGGGAAGGTGCCGTCCTCCATGCCGGTGACGAACACGACCGGGAATTCGAGGGCCCTTCGCGGTGTGCACGGTCATGAGGGTGACCTGCCCGCCGCGCTCGCCCTCCGCGGGAACCTGGTCGGAGTCCGCAACGAGGGCGACGCGCTCGAGGAAGTCCGCGAGGGTCCCGCCCGGAGCGTCGGCCGCGAAGGCACCCGCAACCGAGTGCAGTTCCGCCAGGTTTTCCACGCGTGAGGCGTCCTGCGGGTCCTCGCTGCGGCGCAGTTCAGCCAGGTAGCCAGTGCGGTCCAGGACCTCTTCGAGGATGTCGGCCTGCGATGCACCCCGCGCCTCCGCGGCGCGCAGGGTCTCGATGAGTCCCCAGAAGGCAGCCGCCGACTTCGCGGCGCGCGGGGTGATCCCGAGGACCTCGGGAGCAGTCTCGGGAGCACTCTCGGCAGGGGACGAGGCCGGGGCCGCACCCACTGCCGCGTGCTCTCATCCGCACCATCGCGAGCACCAGGGTCTCCCCGCCGCTCCATCCGAGGAAACGGGACGAAGAATCAGCCGAGGCCTCGTCCGGGGACGTGGAACGCGCGAGCGCGTCGACGTCGATCCCTCGCCCTCACCCGCAGGGGCAGCCGGCGCGCAGCCACAGGTGACGCAGGGCCGCGCCGAAGGAGATGCCGTAGTGGGCGGCGTGCGCGGCGATCGCTTCTCGGCCTTCGCGCCGATGCCGCGCTTGGGGACGTTGAGGACGCGGCGGGCCGCGACAGTGTCGTCAGGTTGGAGATGACCTGCAGGTACGCCAAGGCGTCCTTGATTTCGCGGCGCTCGTAGAAGCGGGTACCGCCGACGACGCGGTACGGGATGCCCTGGCGCACGAGGAGTTCCTCCAGCGCGCGGGACTGCGCATTCGTGCGGTAGAAGACCGCGATGTCGCCCCACTCGACGCCGGAGTCCGCGAGGCGATCGATCTCGCCGACGACGAAGCGGGCCTCGTCGTGCTCGGAATCGGCGGCGTCCAGGGTGATGAGCGCGCCGTCGCCCGAGGCCGTCCACAGGTTCTTCGCGCGGCGCCCCGTGTTGCGGGCGATGACCGCGTTCGCGGCCGACAGGATGTTCTGCGTCGAGCGGTAGTTCTGCTCGAGCGGGATCGTGCGCGCGCCCGTGAAAGTCGCGCTCGAACTCCTCGATGTTGCGGATCGTGGCGCCACGGAAGGCGTAAATCGACTGGTCGGAGTCGCCCACGACCGTCAGCTCGGCGGGCTCCACGCCGTCCTTGCCATCCCCCACGAGGGCACGCACGAGGACGTACTGCGCGTGGTTCGTGTCCTGGTACTCGTCCACGAGGATGTGGCGGAAGCGCCGGTGGTAGTGCTCGGCGATCAGCGGATTCTCGCGCAGCAGGTCGACCGTGCGCATGATGAGGTCGTCGAAGTCCAGCGCGTTCGAGGCGCGCATGCGCTTGTCGTACTCGACGTAGGCGTCCGCGACGATGCGCGAGACCGGGTCCTTGCCCGCCGTCTCCGCGTAGCGCGCCGGGCCGATCAGCTCGTTCTTCGCATCCGAAATGCGCGCCGCCACCATCTTTGGCGTGAAGCGCTTGATGTCCACGTCCATGGCCTTGAGGACCATCTGGATGAGGCGCTGGGAATCCTGGGCGTCGTAAATCGTAAACGACGAGGACAGCCCGGCCGCCTCGTGCTCGTAGCGCAGGAGGCGCACGCACGCCGAGTGGAAGGTCGACACCCACATGCGTCGCGCGTCGTCACCCACGAGGGTGCCCGCGCGCTCGCGCATCTCGGCCGCCGCCTTGTTCGTGAGGTAATCGCCAGGATCTCCCCGCCGCGCGCGGCCCGTGGCCAGCAGGTAGGCGATGCGGTGCGTCAGCACGCGGGTCTTACCGGAGCCCGCGCCCGCCAGGATCAGCAGCGGCGAGCCCGCGTGCGTCACGGCCTCGCGCTGACGATCGTTGAGGCCGCGCGTCAGCGACTCGGGGTCCACGCCCGGGCGCGAGGGACGCTCCCAGCCCGGACGAAAAACCACCCGAAGACGCGGGAGGCTCCCACGCCGACGGCGCACCCGATGCCCCACCCGGCACGGCGATCTCCGGCCACGCGTCGGAGCCCAAGGCGTCCTCCACGTCAAGGCGGGCACCTCCGGCGGCACGTAGTCGTCCTGAAAACCCCCGTCGGGGCCGATCAGGAAACCAAGGTCAGGCAAAGAGTCGAGTCACTCATCGCCTCCAGGGTAAACCGCCCCACCCTCACCTGCGACCCCCGCCCCGGGTGGCACCAACCACGAAAGGCGGCACACAACGAGGCCGGGGCCTCCCCGCGCTGATACGCGATGGAAACCCCGGCCTCGTCGAAGCGATTACTTCTTGCGGTACAGCGACTTCGTCGCGTACACCGGCTCCGTCGTCACCTGGATGCCGAGCGAGCGGAAGATGCCCTCGTCCACGGGGCCCAGGATGACCGACTCGTGCACGTCGCAGTCGCGCAGCGAGCTCAGCTTGTCGAGGGCGCGGCGCGCGTTGTCGTCGCCGTTGGCGCTGACCGCGAGCGCGATGAGGACCTCGTCGGTGTGCAGGCGCGGGTTGCGCGAGCCCAGGTCGCGGGTCTTGAGGCGCTGGATCGGCTCGATCGACTGGGGGCCAGGAGCTGGACCTCGTCCGGCAGACCTGCGAGCTTCTTGAGGGCGTTGAGCAGCATCGCCGAGGGCAGCCCAGCAGCTCCGACGTCTTGCCCGTGACGATGCGGCCATCGGGCAGCTCGATCGCGGCGGCCGGCTCGCCCGTGGCCTCGGCCAACTCCAGGGCCGGACGCACGACCGGGCGGTCCATGCGGCCCACGCCCACGCGGCTCATCAGCAGGGAGATGCGCGCCGACTGCACGGGCTCGCTCATTTCCTTCTTCTCGGTCACGAGGGCCTTGTAGTAGCGGCGAATGATCTCCTGGCGCGAGGCTTCCCTGCAGGCCTCGTCGTCGACGATGCAGTGGCCCGCCATGTTGACGCCCATGTCCGTGGGGCTCTTGTACGGGGAGGATCCGAGGATCTTCTCGAAGAGGCGGTTCAGGACCGGGAAGATTTCGACGTCACGGTTGTAGTTGACCGTCTTGATCCCGTAGGCCTCCAGGTGGAAGGGATCGATCATGTTGACGTCGTCGAGGTCGGCGGTGGCCGCCTCGTAGGCGATGTTGACCGGGTGATCCAGCGGAATGTTCCAGATCGGGAAGGTCTCCCACTTCGCGTACCCCGACTCGATCCCGCGCGTGGTCGTGATACAGCTGCGACAGGCAGGTCGCCATCTTGCCGGAGCCCGGGCCGGGAGCCGTCACAACGACGAGGTTGCGGCTGGTCTCCACGTATTCGTTCGCGCCGTAGCCCTCGTCCGAGACGATGCGCTCGACGTCCGAGGGGTAGCCGGGGATCGGGAAGTGGCGGTAGACGCGGATGCCGAGCTTCTCGAAGCGTTCCTTCACCTCGGCGGCTGCCTTGTTGTCATCCGTCCACTGCGTGATGACGACGGAACCAACGTACAGGCCACGCTCGCGGAACTCGTCGATCTGGCGCAGAACCTCGTCGTCGTAGGTGGTTCCCATGTCGGCGCGGACCTTGCGGCGCGCGAAATCCTTGGCATTAACGGCGACGATGATCTCGACTTCGTCGGCCAGTTCGCGCAGCATACGCACCTTGTTGTCGGGCGTAAAACCGGGCAGAACACGCGACGCGTGCATGTCGTCGATCAGCTTGCCACCGAACTCCAAATACAGCTTGCCGCCGAATTCGCTTCGTCGCTGGGCAATGTGTCGAGACTGCATCTCGACGTACTGATCACTATCAAAACCGATGCGGTGCATGCATCCTCCGAGGTCGCGGAAATAAAGGGGCCGTCCGTGCGGGGCGGTCAGGCGCTGTCACGCTCTCGGGATTCCATTGTAGGCACGCATGGGCCGCGCGCTCCGGATGGGGCGCGCGAAAGGGGTCCGACCTCACACGATGTGTCGCTGCATCGCCCAGCGCGTCAGCTCGTTGCGGTTGGAGAGCTGGAGCTTGCGCAGGACCGAACTCACGTGGGTTTCGACGGTCTTGATGGAGATGAACAGGTCGTGGGCGACTTCCTTGTACGTGTAGCCGCGGGCGATGAGGCGCATGACCTCCTGCTCGCGCGCGGACAGCAGGTCCAGCTCAGTGTCGGTCGTGGACACCTCGCCGGTACCGAAGGCGTCGAGCACGAAAGCCAGCCAGGCGCGGGCTGAAGGCGGCGTCCCCGGCGGCGACGCGGCCGATAGCCTCGACGAGGTCGGGGGTGGATATCGACTGGTGACGTATCCGCGGGCGCCCGCGCGGATGACCTGGACGACGTCCTCGGCGGCGTCTGAGACGGACAGCGCCAGGAAGTGCAGGGCCTTCGATGTCGCGGCACGTGCTGGCCGCTCGGCCCCACCTCCGCCGTTTCCGCCGGGCAGGTGCACGTCGAGGAGGGCCACGTCCGGGGTGAGCGCGCGGCAGGCCGCGATGGCGCCCTCGACGTCGGAGGCGTCGCCGACGACCTCCAGGTCGGCCCCGGAGTTTTCGAGCTCGGCGCGCACGCCTGCCCGAACCATGGGGTGGTCGTCGATGACGAGGATGCGGATGGTCACTGTGTCCTCCCGTTGGGCGCTGTTTCTTCCAGGATATCGGAGCGCGGCACGCTCAGAGCAACCTTCGGTTCCGCGGGCGAGACGCCTGATCGTGGCGTTTCCCCGGTCCTGCGCATGCGCCCGACGATGGAGTCGCGCACGCCGTGGCGGTCGGCCGCGATCGAGGCGGGGTCGAAGCCCTCGCCGCTGTCTTTGATGAAGGCCTCCACGGCCTGGGGGCGCACTTCGACGTAGACGGAGACGGGCGGGGCGCCGTGGCGCACGGCGTTTTGGCAGGCCTCGGCGAGGGCCGCGACGAGCGCGAGTTCGCCGGGGCCCGGGCGCATGTCGCCGACGACGACCACGCTGATGGGCACGCCGTAGCGGCTCTCGACGCCCACGACCGCCTCGGTGACGGCGGCGTCGAGAGAGTCGGCGGCCTGCGCGTGGCCCGTGTAGAGCCAGGCGCGCAGCTCGCGCTCCTCGGTGAGGGCGATGGCGCGCACGCGGGCGGGGTCCTCAGCGGATGCGCGAATAAGAGTGAGGGCCTGGAGCACGGAGTCGTGCAGGTGGGCGGCGATATCGGCTCGCTCAGATTCGCGCACGCGCTGCGCCTGCGCCTGGGACAGGTCCTTCGTCGTGCGCAGCCACATGGGGACGAGAGCGAAGAGCACGCCCGCGACCAGGGCAGCGCCGATGAGGCCGCCACGCAGCAGAATGATCGGCGGGTTGTCGCGCGAGGCCACCATGACGACGCCGAGGCTGAGCAGCACGATACCGCCAAAGACGGCCCGATGAAGCGCAACGACCGCCAGGAACTCACGTTGCGACTCTGGCTCCACACGAGCGAGATACCGGAAACGATCGTGATGATCGAGCCCATGTCCCGCCAGTCCAGCGTGTTCGTCGCGTTCAGGATCGTGCCGACGATCGCGGCCACGATCAGGGCCACGCCGACGACGATCAAGCGGTTGCGCGACACCTGGGCGGCGCGTTCCTCGCGCAGTCGGACGAGGCCGGGGCTGAGCGTGCCCTCCCCGCTTCGCTCCGGGGAATCTTCGGGGACCGTCACCCACAGCCACAGGTAAACGCCAAGCCGACGACCCACAAGGGCGGTGAGGCAGATCGAACGATGACGCGCACGAGCGTGACCGGCAGCCCGAGGTGCACGGCCAGGCCGGAGCACACGCCGGCCATCCAGGGGCCGGCATGTCCGGGCTCGCGGCGGTTGCGCGCACGAGCGGTGGCCTGCTGGGCGGCGCCGGAATCGGCGGAGTCCACCCGGGTGGGGAGTTCACGGGTCTGCTCACGCTTCCCATTGTGGCATGCCACGGGGGTAACCCCGGGGTACCCCACAATCAGGGGCCGTTCAGGGGGTCCCCCTACATCGGGCGCACCCGTCTCTTTGGTTGAGTAGTGGTATCGATCCACGCGCGTGGATCCCATCGAGGAAGTGCATGATGAGTTGGCCGACCGGCACAACCGGACCCCAACGCTGCCAGTACGAGCAGCGCCCGCCCGCAACAGGTTCTTTGATCGCGGTCCGAGGCTCGGGCTGGTACCGCGCTCAGAGCCCGCGCAATCAGGCGTGTGCTCGGCATCGCTGCTCGCCAGGGCTGGGATCTGTCGCTCGTGCGCGTCCTCATGGCGGCTCGCCCGTTCTTTATGCCGGTCGTGGCGATCGCCTACGGACTCGCTGGCTGCTCCTGCCCGAGGCCGAGGACGGTCGCATCCACGTGGAAGAGACCCTCGAGGGCCGCTTCGACGTGCAGTGATCGGCGGCGTCTTCGATGATCCTCGCGGGCCTGTCTCGTCGCCTGTCCGACGGTCGGGCATCGTCGGCGTCCTGGGGATCGGCTGGATTCAGCTCTGGCACTCGCGATGGCGTCACAGCCGTCTCATCGTCGTGCACATCAGCGTCACCCGTTCATCGTCGGGCACAGTCGCGCAAACCGCGACCCCCAATTCGGCAATCCGCAATAGTGCGCTCAGTACGGGACCCGCAGTACGGCACGCCCCAGCAGCAGGCGTCGGCAGCGGGAGCATCCGACCCTTTTGGGCACAGCGCCCCGGGCGCTAAGAACACGAGCACCACCATGCCGCAGCAGCAGAACACTCAGGCCCCGAGGGCTTTCCCCGCCTACGGCGTCCCCGCAGGAAGCGCAGGTAGCGCGGGCGCCCACGCCCACTGCGCGCCACCTCCGCCGCTCAGGGCACGATGCCGGGCCGCGCCCGGCCGCCGCTCGCCCACGCAGCCCCACCCCGGCTGGACGCCTCCGCCTAGCGCGCCCAGGCCTCGTCAGTGGACCCGCGCCCCATGCCAACGCATCGCCCGCGCACCGTCTCCAGTCGCGTGAACCTCGCGATCACTGGCCTGCTGGTCCTGGTGGTGGCCGCCGTTTTCGCTGGCATTTACATGGTTGATAAAGGCCCCGCCATCCCCTTCATCACCGGGGAGACAGAGGGGCAGACGATCGCCCGCATCGTCACGGTCGGCGGCGGCGTGTGCCTGCTCATCGTGGGTCTGTCCCTGGCGATTGCAGCCCTGCGCGATCGCAGCGCCGGCTGGCTCACTGCCCTGTCGGTCATCGGCATGGTGATGGCACTCCCCACAGGCCTCGTTGGCTCCCAGGCTTCTCACCCAACCGATTTCCTCATCAACACACGTGCGCCATCGGCAACCAGACGACGCTCGACTGGACGGTCGACAAGGTCAGCGGAGGCAACCCGACCAGCTCGACCACGCTCGACCTGACCGGCGCGCCCGTCGGCACGACCAAGACGATCACGGTCGACTGGCAGGCCTGGAATCGACTCACCGTCCAGATGGCCGAGGGCCAGCCCGTACGAGATCATCTGCCAGTCCAGCATCGACAACCTCACCACGAACATGGACGGCAACGGCTGGGCCGAGCGCTTGAACAACTGCTCCGGCGTCACCGTCTCCTCCCCGCCTGGGGAAAGCCCTCGCTCAGCGGCATCACGATCCTCATCACCGACGACGCGGACATCGACACGCTGACGATCGTGCGGTCCCCGACGCCTCGGGCACCTGGGGTTCCACGCCGGCCCCCGATGCCACGCCCAGCGCCACGCCCTCAGCAGCCCGAGCGCAACGCCCACCCGTCCTACCCCACCGGCTCCCCAGTCGGGTAACTGAGGAAGGACCACGACCATGACTACCTCGAACGACGATCAGACCACCCAGCTGCCCGAATTCGACGTGACGACGCCGCTGCCGACGACTCCCGCCCCTTCCATCGGCCGGGATGCGACCGTCGAGATGCCGACCTCGTCGCCGGACCTCTCCTCGGACCCGCTCGCGATCTTCCGCGAGGCCCCGACGACGCAGATGCCTGCCGATCCCTTTCGGGCAGACGCTGGCGCTGAGAGCCAGGCGGGCGCACCGGGCGCTCAGGGTTCACAGGCGCAGGCTGGCACTCCCGCTGGCTCTGTGGGGCACGAGCGGACGCACCGCCTTCGATCCGGCCTCCACGGGTGAGTCGGCTCCTCGGGGGCACGAGGCCGGGGCTGCCCCCGGCGCTCAGGCGAGGGCGGGCGCGTCACCCGCCCCGGGTACCCAGACGTGGAGCGCACAAAGTGGCCTCGGCGCCACCTACCCGCTGCCCGAGGCCCCCCGCAGAGGCGTGCGCGTCGGTTCTTTCGTGTGGGCTCTCCTGGTGTGCATGGTGGGCGCGTTCCTCATCACCGAGGCCTACATCACGAACCTCAATCTGCCGGTCATTGGGATCAGCGCGATCGCGATCCTCGGCGTCATCCTGATCCTCACGGCTCTCTTCTCAGGCCGCTCCAAAGAAGACTCCGAAGCAGGGCGCGGGCACCAGCCGCCCCAACCCGGCCGACGCAATCACGCAGGACTGACGCGGCCGTACACACGCACACGACAGGGTGGGCCCGGAACCGATTGGTTCCCGGGCCCACCCCGTACTGTCAAAGCGTCGAATCAGAGCAGATCCAGCATCGCCGGACCACCAGCTTCCGACGTTCTCGCGTCCTTCCTTCGCGTTGGGAGCATCCACCGCGAAAGCAGCCATCTGCTGGCAGGTCGCCAGGTCGTGCATGCGCAGGGCCGCACGGACCGCGTTGACCTTGGAGGGTGCCATCGACGGGAGGCGACACCCAGGCCCGTGAGGACCAGGGCCAGCAGCGGATCGCCGCCGGCCTCGCCACACCGCCGATCGGCTTGCCCGTCGCACGGCCGCCGTTGCAGGCGTGGCGGATCATCTCGAGGACCGCGGGCTGCCACGGATCCAGGAGAGACGCCAGGTTGCCGTCCAGACGGTCGGCAGCCATCGTGTACTGCGTCAGGTCGTTCGTGCCGATGGAGGCGAAGTCCACGATCGACAGGAGCTGCTCGGCGCGCAGGGCGGCCGCGGGCACCTCGATCATGATGCCGACCTTGGGCAGGCCGTAGCCGCGCGCCTTGTCGGCGAACCACTTGGCTTCGCTGGCGGTAGCGACCATGGGGGCCATGACCCACAGCTCCGCGCCCGTCGCCTTGTGGGCGGCGGCTGAGGCCTGCAGCTGCGTGTCGATGAGGGTCCTCTCGCACCTGGCACAGACGCAGGCCGCGCACACCCAGGGCGGGGTTCTCCTCGGCACCCAGATCCGCGAAGCTCAGCGGCTTGTCGGCACCCGCATCGAGGGTACGCACGACGACGCGACGGTCACCGAAGGCCTGCAGGACCTTCGTGTAGGTGTCGGTCTGCTCCTCCAGCGTCGGGGCCTCCGAACGCTCCAGGAACAGGAACTCCGTGCGGAACAGGCCCGATCCCTCGAGGTCAAACTTCGAGGCCTTCATCGCGTCGTCAACCGTGCCGATGTTGGCCAGGAGCTTGACGGGGTAGCCGTCGTGGTCGCACCCTGCCGGTCGAGCCTGCCAGGGCGAGCGCGCGGCGGCGCGAGCGCTCCTTGAGCAGGTCCACCTCGTCATCGGTGGGGGCGACGATGACCTCGCCGACGCCACCGTCGAGGGCCAGCATCGTGCCTTCCTCGACAGCCATGATGCCCTCGGCCTTGACAATCGCCGGGATACCCAGCTGGGCCGCCAGGATCGCCGTGTGCGAGGTGGGGCCGCCGACCTCGGTAATGATGCCGAGGACGGTCTCCGAGTTCAGGGTCACGCAGTCTCAGCAGGTGCAGGTCTCGCGCCACGAGGACGACGGGCCCGTCGAACGCCGGAACGCCGGGTTCGGGCAGGCCGCGCAGCTCGCAGATCGCGCGGTCACGCACGTCGTACAGGTCTGTTGCACGCTCGGCCATGTAGCCGCCCAGGCTGCGCAGCATCTGCGCGTAGTCCTCGACTGCGTCATGGACGGCCTGGGTGACACCGAGGCCCTTCTTCAACTTCTTATCAACGGCCTTAGCCAGGCCGCGGTCACCCGCGAGCTGGGCAGTGGCCTTGAGGATCGCCTTCGTCTCCTCCGGCGCGTTCGCGGCGCGGTCGCTCAGACGAGCGGAAACGGCTGCGAGCGCCTCACGGACACGCGCCGTCGGCGGCAGCGTCGACGCTGCCCGGCTCCGTCGTGTCGACGCCGGGGGCAGGCTGGACGATCGCGGCGGGGGCTGCAGCGGTACCGGCGGAGACGCCGATGCCGTGCAGGACGTCGTGCGTCGCCATCAGCTCACTCCTGGTCGAGGTCGCGCGAGAGCAGCTCGACGAGCGAGTCGAGGACCGCGCCCGCGGAATCATCCTCGGTGGACAGGGTGACGACGTCGCCGTGCTTGGCGCCAGGGTCATGATTTCGAGGGCGACGCGGCGTCGGCCTCCTCGCCATCGAAAAGCGATGGTGACCTCGACGCCGGGTCATCAACGGCCTCGGCGAGGACGGAAGCGGGACGTGCGTGGAGGCCAACGGAGGAACCAATTGCAACGGTGCGGGAAATCATGGTCGTTCCTTTCAAATGCGGGTATGTCCATCGTGAGACACAGGTGCCCGTACGGCCCATGGTATCGGGCTGAGATACCCACGCAAAACCCGATATCACGGACAGTGACATGGGATACATCACCCTTATAAATGCCGAAAAACCATAGATTTGACGCGACCCGTTCACCCCATGACGACACCCACGCGCACCAACCACCCCAGGCCTCGCCGATGTGACGATCGACCGCCTCCCACCCACCAACTACAATGGAGAGTACCGAGGGAAGGAAAGGAGCGCGCATGAGTTCACGCGAACCCACGCTGGCCGACGTCGCCGAAGCTGGCCGGGGTAAGCCTGACGACCGTGTCGCGCGTGCTCAACAACCGCGGCTACCTCTCGGAGAAGACTAAGAAGAACGTCGCCGACGCGATCGAGACGCTCGGCTACCGCCCGAACTCGTTGGCTCGTGCCCTGCACGGCAAGCGCACGCAGACGGTCGGCCTCATTGTTCCCGCCGTGTCCCTGCCCTTCTTCGGCGAGCTGGCCGTCGGGTCGAAACGCCCTCGCCGACGCCGGCTACCGCATCCTTATCTGTAATTCCATGGGCCGGGGCGGACCGCGAGCGCAGTACCTCTCGCTGCTCGTCGGCAATCGCGTGGACGGCATCATTTCAGGCGCCCCAGCGAGGGCCTGGGCGAGTACGACACGATCCGCATGCCCCTGGTGACGATCGACCGCGAGTTGAGCCCATCGATCCCGAACGTGCGTTGTCGCGAACAGAGGCGGGCGCCATGGCGACGCGCGCGCTCATCGAGGGCAGGGTGCCGCCATCCCCTGCTGCTTACCTCCCGTTCGGGTCCGCGCAATCTGCGCGGGCCGGCTACCGTGCCGAGATCGAGCGCGCAGGGCTGACCCTCGCGTGGTCACCGTGCCGTTCGATACGCCGACGCCGCAGCGTTTCGCGATGGTGCGCGACGCCCTGGACGAGGCCCGCGCCGAAGCCCCCGTCGACGGGGTGTTCGCGACCGACGATCTGGCGGCGGCCGAGGTCCTCGAGTGGGCGCGCACGCGCAACCTATCGGTCCCCTCTGACCTGTCCATCATCGGCTTTGACGGCACGGAGACGATGCGCCGCGCCCTCCGCACTTGGCGACAATCCGCCAGCCCATTGAGGACATCGCCCAGGCTGCTGTGTCGATCCTCCTCGACCAGATCGAGGGCAAGGCTCCGCGTTCTTCGTCCGACGAGGCCGGGGCGCCCCACGCTCAGACGGTCGAGTTCTCGGGCACGCTGATCCAGGGGCGCTCGATCAACGCCTGAGCGCGTATCAAGCGGCGGGACTATGACCGCTCGCCGCTGCCCCAGGTTGAGTGTCGCGCCCGATATCACCGGCACGACAGACGGGTGGGCGGCACCAGCACAGCGCTGATGCCGCCCACCCGTTATGTCAGGACTGACTCCCGGAAGGCTCAGGCTTCCTTGGGGGCCACGTCGAGCAGCGCGTCGCCGCGCTGGATCTCGCCGCTGGCGACCGGGGTCACCGCGCCGAGCTTCTTCTTGTTCGTCACGACGACGGGCGTGATGGTCTCGTAGCCGGCCTCGCGGATCACGTCGAGGTCAACCTCGGCGAGGACGTCACCGCGGCGCGACATCACCCTTGGCGACGCGAGGGCGTGAAGCCCTTGCCGTCAGCTTGACGGTGTCCATGCCGACGTGGATGAGGACCTGGACGCCGGAGGCGGGACTTGAGGCCGTAGGCGTGGCCCGGTCGGGAAGGCGACCGTCACGTGCCGTCGAAGGGGCGACGACGAGGCCGTCGGCGGGCTCGATACCGATGCCGGGGCCGAGCATGCCCTTGGCGAAGGACTCGTCCTTCACCTGCTCGAGCGGAACCACGGTGCCCGCCGGAGGCGAGGCTGACGGAGAGGTCAGCCAGCGCCTCGTCACTGAAGGACGGGGACCGGGGCGGCAGCGCGGGCAGCCGCGGGAGCCGGGGCCGCCAGCGGGAGCCGCGGCGGGGGTGGCCACGGCGGCGGCACGGGGCGGCGGCCTTGGCTGCGGGCGCGCGGCCCTCCATGTCGGCCTTGCCGCGCGTCATGGCGTGAGGCGAAGGTGAAGCCGAGGACAGGACGAAGACGAGGACCTCGAGGGGCCAGGTACGCGGGGATCGACTTCGGCATGATCGACACGAAGCCGACGAAGCCTGCCGCGCCGAGGGGCCTGACCGCGCACGTTCAGCAGGGCGACGCCCGCAGAGCCGATGGCGGCAGCTGCCATGGCGCAGAAGAAGGGCCAGCGCAGGCGCAGGTTGACGCCGAAGATGGCGGGCTCGGTGATGCCGAAGACGGCGGGCGCCACCGCGCCAGCCAGGGCCCTTGAGCTTAGCGTCGCGGGTCTTGAAGAAGACGGCCAGGGCGGCCGCGCCCTGCGCGACGTTCGCCATGGAGGCGACGGGGAAGATGAAGTCGCCGACGCCGCCGTTGACGGGCAGGAGCGGGATTTCGATGGCGGGGAAGGACTGGTGCAGGCCGGTCACGACGATCGGGCTGTAGACGAGGCCGAAGAGAAGACCACCGAAGACGCCGAGGGTCGAGTAGGTCCAGTTAATGCCCCAGGTCAGGTACTCGGCTGCCACGCGGGTAACGGGACCGATGATCGTGAAGGCCAGGAAGCCGGTGACCAGCATCGTGATGAGCGGGGTGAGCAGGAAGTCCGCGGTGCCGCCTGAGGACCTTGTGCAGGGTTCTTCTCGATGAGGCACATAACGTAGGTGACAGCCAGGGTCGGAATGACCTGCGCCTGGTAACCGATCTTGGCGACGTCCATGCCGAAGATGTGCCAGTAGCTCACCGTTGCTTCACCGGCGAGAGCCGCGCCCGTATTCCAGGCGTTGAGGAGGTCGGACGACACCATAGCCGCGCCGATCGCGGCACCCAGGTAGACGTTGCCGCCGAAACGCTTAGCGGCGGAGAAGCCGACGAGGACCGGCAGCGAGGCGAAGGCCGCGGAGGAAACCATGTTGATGAGGGCCGCGTAGTCCGCGATGCCCGGGGTACATCTGGGTCAGCGACTTCGCGCCGAACAGACCCTCGGCGGTCATGACGTTGTTGATGGCCATCATCAGACCGCCGGCGACCAGCGCCGGGAGGATCGGGACGAAGATGTCCGCGATCATCTTGATGAAGCGCGAGAACAGGTTTCCGCCCTTTTCGGCTTCTTCCTTGGCCTCGTCCTTGGAGACCTCGCGTACGCCGTGGTTCGCAACCATGTTGGCGTAGACCTGGTCGACATCGCCGGGACCGACGATGATCTGGAACATGCCGCCGGCGGCGAACGTCCCCTTCAGATCTTCGTTGTCGTCGAGGGCCTGCTGGTTGATCTTGGACTCGTCCGCGATCACCAGGCGGAGACGGGTTGCGCAGTGTGCTGCTGCGCTGATGTTGGATGCGCCGCCGACTGCTTCGACGACCTCTCCTGCCACCTTGGCGTGATCCATTGCCGACCACATTCCTTTCTCAAAACCCCACGCGCAACGCCATTGTTACGCCGCGCTGGGCGGTGTGTAGCAATCGATTGACATACTACGGGCGAACGAGCCGCGAACGCAAGGCACGAGGTGCACCATCTCAGGTCAGAGCAGGTGAGACCGCCCACATACGACGAGGCCGGGGCCACCAGGGCAGCCACGGCCTCGTACTCGAGTCGCTCAGTCGGCGCGTGCTGCGCTCACGTTCGTCACGGACGCGGCGCCCGTCAAGCGTCACACCGGAGCCGTCGCCGTTCAGGAAGCTGCGGGTCGTGAAGACGCGCGAGCCGTCACCCAGATAGATCTCGGTGATCGATCGGTCGTGGAGGATTTCCACGCGGCGCGCCTCCCCCGGCTCCAGGGTGACGACGCGGCGGCCGCCATGGGGTAGCGCGTACCCGTCAGGTCGACGGTCAGACGCCCCTCTTCAAGGTGATCGCCAGGGCCAGAACCTGAGCCGATGCCCACGGACAGGGGCCCCTCGTGGGAGGCATCGAAGGCCAGGCGCCACGAGCGCGAGCCAGCGAGCTCCACAACGCGCGCCCCGGCCTCGTCCCCAGGAGCACCCTCGAGCGTGGCGGGCGCCAGGGGAAGGCCCGCCAGGTACGGGCGGGCGATGACGCGGCCCCCGCGCAGGGTCAGGGCGCGCGGCGCGGTGAAGCAGTGCACCCAGCCGCCGGTCTCGATGGAGGGCTGGTCGTCCTCGCCAGCGTTGCCCGCCCAACCCGAAGAGGAGGTCAGGCGCCCCGGGGTCGAGGACGCGGATCGCGCCATGATCTGGGGAGCGTAGAACTCGGTGCCGCGGTCGAGTTCCTCGAAGGAACCGTCAGCCCCACGGAACTCGGTGCCCACGAGCTCGCCGACGATGGCGACGCACGGGAAGACGTTTTCGAATCCCTCGCGCTCGGGCGAGATGCCCTGCGGGCAGAAAATCAACACGTCGTGGGCCTCACCCGAATCCTCGTCGACAGGCGCACCAGGTTGGGGCACTCCCATGTAGCCGAACGCGTCGAAGGCGCCACCGGCGTCAGGGAAGGTCATCTCACCCTCGCACTCCCACGCGCGCAGGTCCGTGGAGCGGTAGAGCAGGGCCGCGCCCGTGAGGTTCTCGCGCTGGACGCCGAGCAGCATCCGGTAGGAGCCGTCCGTGTCGCGCCACACCTGCGGGTCGCGGAAGTGCGCCGTGTAGCCATCGGGCTGGCGGCCGATGATCGGGGGCACCTGCTTGTCGAAGTGGACCATGTCGGTCGTGGTGACGACGCACTGGGTGGCCTCGCGCTCCCCCGTCTCGGGGTCCTTGTAGTTGCCGGTGTACCACAGCTCGACGTGGTCACCAACCTCGATGGCCGTGCCCGAGTAGGCGCCGTTCGCGTCCTGGTGGGTGTCGGGCAGGATCGCGGGGGCGTGGTACTCCCAGCGGGTCAGGTCAGGAGGTGGCGTGGCCCCAGTAGACGAGGCGGCGCGGGTGCTCGGGGGTGTACTGGAAGAAGGCGTGGTAGGTCCCGTCGATCTCAATGAGGCCGTTCGGGTCGTTCAGTCGGCCCACCGGGGGCGCGACGTGAAAGAGCGGGTAGTCGGGATCTTGCGGGGCGCGCGACGAGGCCTCGGCAGCGAGGGCGGACGCGAGAAAATCTTCGGCCATGACCTCACGGTAACACCCCGGGATAGACGAGCGCGCGGGCGGGACACATCCGTCCCGCCCGCGCGCTGTCAAACGTACGCCACACTCATCGCGAGTGGCGTCATACCAGGGAAAACCCCAGATCAGGCGCCCGTCACATCATCGGGGTGAGCGTCCGCGTAGCGGGCAAGCTCCTCCTCGACGATGGACTCGTCCAGCTTCACGAACACCGGCGTGGGCTTGGCGATCGGGGTACCAACCGTGATCGGATGGCGCTCCCAGGTCGGCACGTTCGTGTAGTCACCCGTGATGATCGGGTAGCCATTTCGGCCCTCGAAGTCGGCGGGCAGGACCTGCGGGTCGAGCTCGGCGACCTCCTCGATGTAGGGCATCGGCGCAATCTCGCCCGAGCCGCCCATGACGCGGTCGATGTCGTTGGCCGCGTGGGGCAGGGAACAGGGAGAGCATGAGGTTGAGATCCGTGACCGCCTGGGCCAGGGTCCACAGGACCGTCGCGAGGCGCTGCTGCTGCTCCGGGGCCTTCAGCTTGAAGGGCTCGGTGTCGGTCACGTACTTGTTGGCCTCGCCCACCAGGCGCATGGCCTCGGACAGCGCCGCCTTCTGACGGTGGTGGCGGATCAGGTTGCCGACGGTCTCGAATCCGGCCTCGACGGCGTCCAGGAGGGCGCGGTCGATGTCCTCGAGCTCACCCGGAGCGGGGATCTCGCCGAACTTCTTGGCGATCATGGAGGCGGTGCGGTTGACCAGGTTGCCCCAGCCGGCGACGAGCTCGCCGTTGGTGCGGCGCACGAACTCTGCCCACGTGAAGTCGGAGTCCGAGGTCTCGGGGCCGGCGGCGCTGATGAAGTAGCGCAGCGCGTCGGCCTGGTAGCGCGAGAGGAAGTCGCGCACGTAGATGACGATGCCGTGCGAGGACGAGAACTTCTTGCCCTCCATCGTGAGGAACTCAGAGGAGACAACCTCGGTGGGCAGGTTGAGGACGCCCAGGTCACCGAGGGCGCCACCCTTCGCGCCTTGGCCGTTGTAGCCAAGCATCTCGGCGGGCCAGATCTGGGAGTGGAAGACGATGTTGTCCTTGCCCATGAAGTAGTAGGGACAGGGGCCTCGGGGTCGTTCCACCACTTGCGCCATGCCTCGGGGTCGCCGGTGCGGCGCGCCCACTCGATGGAGGCGCTCAGGTAGCCGATGACGGCGTCGAACCACACGTAGAGGCGCTTGGTGGGCTGGTCCTCCCAGCCGGGGACCGGGATGCCCCAGTCGATGTCGCGCGTCATGGCGCGGGGGCGGATGTCCTCGAGGAAGTTCTGGGAGAACTTGATGACGTTGGGCGCCAGGTGCCGGACTTCTCGCGATCGTCGAGCCAGGCGGACAGGGCATCAGCCAGGGCGGGCAGGTCGAGGAAGTAGTGGGTGGACTCCACGAACTTGGGGGTCTCACCGTTGATGCGCGAGTGCGGGTTAATGAGCTCGGTCGGGTCCATCTGGTTACCGCAATTGTCGCACTGGTCGCCGCGCGCTCCTTCGGCGCCACAGATCGGGCAGGTGCCCTCGATGTAGCGGTCGGGCAGGGTGCGGCCGGTGGACGGGGAGATGGCGGCGCGCGTGACCTGCTCGATCATGTAGCCGTTGTCGCGCACGGTGGCGAACATGTCCTGGACGACGCGGTAGTGGTTGCCGGCGGTCGTGCGGGTGAAGAGGTCGTAGGACAGGCCCAGGGCCACGAGGTCCTCGACGATGAGGCGGTTGTTCTGGTCTGCGAGTTCGCGGGCGCTCACGCCGGCGCCATCGGCGGCCACCAGGATGGGGGTGCCGTGTTCATCGGTGCCGGACACCATGAGGACGTCGTGGCCGGCCATTCGCATGTACCGGGAGAAAACGTCGGAGGGACACCGAATCCCACAACGTGGCCAATATGACGAGGGCCGTTGGCGTAGAGGCCATGCGACGGCGGACAGAATACGACTCATAGCCCCTAACAATACTGCGTTGGTGTCATAAACGGGCAACCAGCCGCATATCGAGGGATTGAAACAGCCATTGGACGAGTGTGACCCGGGTGATATTGTTAGAAATTACTGAATTTTCTGGGAGGTTTCATGCCCTCGCACTCATTATCGTCGACGTTCAGCCCACGTTCTGCGAAGGTGGTGCTCTCCCAGTGACGGGCGGTAACGCCGTCGCCGAGGCCGTGGCCGCCTACGTGGACGCGCATCGCGACGAGTACCAGCTGATCGTCACCACGCAGGATTGGCACATCGATCCGGGCGCTCACTTCTCCGAGACGCCAGTTTCGTGGACACCTGGCCCCGCACGGCGTCGCAGGGCACGGCCGAGCCGAGCTGCACCCGGCGCTCGCGCACGTGAACGCGGACGTGACGATTAAGAAGAGGCCAGTACGAGGCTGCTACTCGGGATTTCGAGGGAACGACCGAGGATGGCAAGACGCTGGAGGAGGCGCTGCGCGCTGCCGGCATCACGGATGTGGACGTCGTGGGCCTGGCCGAGTCGCACTGCGTCGCGTGCACGGCGGTCGACGCCGCTCGCGCGGACTTCAAGACGCGTGTCCTGCGCGAGCTGACCGCGCCCGTGACCGAGGAACTGGGCGCGTCGGCCCGTCAGTGGATGACATCGGAGCACGTCGAGATCGTCTGAGGCTCCCCGGCCTCGTTTTTATCGCGCGGCGAGAGCGGCCTTGTAGAGGTCGTTCTTGCGCGCGCCCGTCGCCGCGGCCACTTCGGCTGCGGCGTCGCTGAGACGCATGCCTTCCGCCGCGAGCGCGAGGACGGCACCGACGTGGTCTTCGGCACGTGCGCTTCGCGCGTATCCGGCGACAACGATCGTCACCTCGCCGAGGACGTCGTCGGCACCCTCCGCGAGCTGCCCGAGCGTGCCGCGGCGCACCTCCTCGTAGTCTTTCGTGAGCTCGCGGCACAGCGCGGCGGCGCGGTCGGCGCTAAACACCTCGGCCATGCGTGTCAGCGTGGCGGCTGCGCGCCGGGGCGATTCGAAGAAGATGAGCGTGTGCGGGTCGGTTGCGAGGTCCTGCAGGTAGCGCGTGGCATCCCCGTCCTTGCGCGGGAGGAATCCCTCGAAGGCGAAGCGGTCGGAGGGCAGGCCTGACAGGGCGAGGGCCACGAGCGGCGCGGAGGGGCCGGGCAGGACGGACAGGGGGACGCCCGCGTTGATGGCGGCGCGCGCCAGCCGGAAACCGGGGTCGGAGACCGTGGGCATACCCGCGTCGGACACGAAGACGACGCGCGCCCTCCCTGGCGGCCTCGACGATGCCCGCGGCCTTCTCGGCCTCGTTGTGGTCGTGCAGGGCGACGAGGCGAGCCGCAGCGATGCCTAGGGCGCGAGGCCAGGGCGAGCGCGCGGCGCGTCTCGGCGGCGACGATGTCCGCCCCCTCGGGCGCGGCGACGACGCGGGCGAGGCGTCACGCACGTCCCCGATCGGAGTGGCGGCCAGCAGGATGGTGCCCGCCTCCTGGCGTAGGCCTCCTGCGCGCGAGCATCCTTGGACGTCGAGGCAGCCTCGGGGGCGTTGGTCGTGTCGGTCGCTGCTTCCATGCCCGTATCGTCTCACTGGTTTCCTGCGCGTGCACGGCGCGTCCGCGTCGTACCCGCCCACCATTGGGGGACGCGCGAGGCGAGGACGCACGCGGCGCACAGGGGCGCGATGGTTCCGCCTGCGCTGAGCCGCGCGGGGACGGCGACCGCTAGGCCAGCGATTCCCAGGAGCGCCCCCAGCAGAGGACATCCGACGAGGAAGGCACGAGAGCTGCGCACGAGGGGCGCGAGCGCGGCGGCGGGCGCGGCAATGAGCGCGATCGAGAGGATCGTGCCGACCGCTGGGATCGCCACGGTGACCGACGCGAGGATGAGTCCGAGGATGACGAGCTCGTGACGCCCGGCGCGCGAGGCGGCGGCGGGGTTGGCGGGGTCGAAGCAGTGGGCGATCAGGTGGCGCCCGCCCAGCATCACGATAAGAAGGGCGACCGCGAAGACGGCACCGGCCCAGGCGACGTCGGCGGGCGAGACCGTCATGACGGAGCCGGTCAGGAAGGAATTCACGGCAAGGGGCAGGGGCTTGAACCAGGTCGCCAGGAAGTAACCGGAAGCAAAACCGGCGGTCGGCACGATGCCCGCTGCGCCTTGACTGGAGATGCCGGGGATCGTGGCGAGCCGGCGCATGAGGGCGACGAGCGGGATGGTCGAGGAACGCTCCAACGTAGAGCGCCGCCGACATGCCGGAGTGCCCGAGGCCAAGGGCTGCGGCGATGACCACGCCGAGGACCGCGCCCGGGAACGTCCCGTGCGTGACGGATTCGGCGAAGAAGATGCGTCGGTCCAGGTAGGCGAAGGCGCCGACGAGGCCGCCAGGGCCCCGATGATCGTCACGTGGAGCGCGGGGTACAGGAGGAGGCTGGCGATCACGAGGCCTCCCTCCCCGGCGTTCACGGTCGTTTCACGCGACGTTTCGCGACGTTTCACGCCCAGCACCGACCGTACGCGCACGGCGTGCTCGGATCTCGCGCAGCGCCAGCGCGGCAGCGAAGCAGGCGAGAACCCCATGGCGACACACGCCTGCGGGGACAGCGGGCGCGCGGTGCGCAGGAGGGAGACGCCGAAGCCCACCCATCCTCCGACGAGCGCGCAGGCACCGGCCAGGAAGACCATCGAGCGTGGTCCCGCCGCGAGGAGGCGTCCAAAGGCTCCGGGCACGATGAGGTATCCGACGACGAGGAGGACCCCGACCGCCGTCGACGCCGCGACCACGATCGCACCAGAGCGCCGCGTTGAACGCGATGTCAGTCAGGTGACCGGGATGCCGCTGACGTGCGCGGCCTCGCGGTCGAAGGCCACCGCGACCTGCGCGCGCCAGGTGAGGGCGAGCAGGGCGGCCGAGGCCACGAGGACCATAGCACTCACCGACATTCGAGAGGGCGTGATATCCAGGAGACGGCCGAACATGAGGGATTCAAGCTGCCCGGACATGTCCCCGATGCGCAGGGAGATGACGATGCCCAGAGAGAAGAAGGCAGTGAGCAGGACCGCGGTCATTGCCTCGGAGTGTCGCTGTTTGCGCGAGGCCGCCGTCAGCGCCGCCGCGATGAGGGCCCGCGCACGGCGCCGCCCGGGATGATCGCTGCGCCCGCCAGCCGCCATGCCGACGACAATGCCTGGAAAGACGCCGTGGACCATCGTCTCCGCGCTGAACTCGGCGCGGCGCAGGTTGACGAGCGTCGAGGCCGGTCCCACCGCGAGCGCGAGCAGGCCGAGGATGACGAGAGGGCGCAACAGGGTAGGGGCGATCGCGGCAGGGCCGCAATCGCCTCGTCGGCGCTGGATCCCGTAGGCGCGCGCCAAGACCTCGAGCGCGAGGGCTTCGTCGGTGGGTCCCAGGGCGACGAGGCGGGAGGCGAGCACGCACGCCTGGGAACACACGTCGCGCGCGAGGGACAGGTCGTGCGTGGACACGATGACGCCGACCCCGTCCGCGGTCAGGTCGGCGATGAGCCATGATGATGTCGCGGCTGGGAGCGTCCAGGCCGTTGAAGGGCTCGTCCATCATGACCAGCTCCGGGCGTGCAACCAGGGCGCGCGCCACGAGGACACGCTGGCGCTGCCCGCCGCTGAGCGTCCCGAAGCGGTGGGTCGCCCGATCACTGAGGTTCACCCGATCGAGGGCGGCGCTCACCCGCGCGCGCATGTCGGCGGTGATGCGCCTGCCCCAGCCGGCCTCGGCGATGAGCCCCATGGTGACGACCTCGGCAGCGCTCACGGGGAAGGTGAGGTCCAGGTCGGCGCTTTGCGGCACGAGGCCGATGCGGGTTGTGTCCACCTCGACGCTCCCGGACAGGACTGAGCAGCCGCCGACGATACCTCGCATGAGAGTCGTCTTGCCCCCTCCGTTGGGGCCGACAAGGGCGAGGGCCTGGCCCCCGAACACGTCGAGGGTCAGGCCGGTCAGCGCCGGGGTATTCCCATACCCCAGCGCCGCGTCGTGAAAGGAGACGAGCCGCGCCATCACTGGTCCTTCAGGCGCTCGGGCAGGTCCGGGACGGTGCCGCCCCACGCCTGCGTCACGGCGCGCACGTTGTGGATGATCGAGCCGACATAGGTGGCTCCCTCGGATCCGTCGGGGCCCAGCGAGTCGCCGTACATAGCGTCCTCACCCACGATGGGGGTCACGCCGGCCGCGCGGGCGATTGCCTCGATGGACTTGGAGTTGTTGGAGTTTTCGGCGAAAAGCGCGACCGCACCGGATTCCTTGACGGCCGCGACGGCCTTGGCGATATGGTCGGCGGTAGCGTCCTGCTGCTCGTTGAAGTCGGACAGGGCGGCGCCGATGAATCGGATGCCGTAGTCCCTCGAGAAGTAGCCGAAGGCATCGTGGGAGGTAAAGAGCACGCGCTGCCCTCGGGCACGGTCTCGATAGCCTCGGCGGTCCACTGATCGAGGGCGTCGATGTCCTCCAGGTACGAGGCCGTGGCTGCGTTGATCGACGAGGCGGCGTCCGGCGCCGCGGCCGCGAGACCCGCGCCGAGGTTAGCGACCTGGACGCGAGCGCCCTTCGGCGATGTCCACACGTGCGGGTCGAAGCGGAACTCGGGTTCCTCGCCCGCTTCCTCCGGCGGGAACGGCCACGGGGCGACGTCCACGCGCTCACTTCCGCGGTCGATCGTGTAGGCGCCCTCGGGGTCCGGGGTACCCGGGTTGTCGATGTCGGCGGCTGTCAGGACCCGAGGTGACGACCATGCGTCCCTTGAAGCCGGAGGAGACGACCGCATCGTCGAGGAAGTGCTCGAGGTCCACGCCGGAGACCGCCATGACGTCGGCTTTTTCGAGCGCCGAGGTCTGCGCGGGAGTCATCTCGTGCTCGTGCGCGGATGCGTTGGGGGCGAGCAGGCAGGTGAGGCTCATGGTGAGAGCGGCGCCGTCGTTCTGCGCGCCGACGTGGCTATTCTTTCCGGCAGCGTCGGTCTTGTCGAGGGAAATATCGGCAGAATGAGCCGCGATCTGGGTGACGTAGTCGCAGATCTGCGTGGTCGTGGCAACGACCGCGAGGCCGTGGTCCGAGGAGGAGGGCGAGCAGGCGGCCAGCGAGGCGGTCGCCAGGGCCAGCCCAGCGGCGGCTGCTACGCCGCGCGTCGTCGAGAAAACATTATTGCTCCTGTGCAATTTTCGGGTACACGAAATTATGGGCGCAGGCGAACAATTCTCAAGAGACTCGAGCTGAACATTCTCTCCCGGTGTGAGCGGATGTGCGCCGCCTCCTTTCAGCGCGATAGGGCCGCTGAACTCGGATGCGATGGATGCTGCGAACGCACAGCAACGACACGATCGACGAGACCGCGGACCTCCTCGAGCAAGAGGGCGACGGGCGACGAGATCGCCAGCGACCTCGCCAGAGCGCGAGCAGCGACCGATCGACGAAGCCCCCGAGCAACCAGCCAGGCCTCATCCACTCCCCGACCGACGGGTGGGCGCAGCGCCTGTCGACGCCCGCAGCGGGGTGGATAGCGACAGCGATTGCGACGCTCGTCGCCGCTCTCATTCGACTGCCCGGACTGGGCAACGTCCGCACGCTCATCTTCGACGAGACCTACTACGTGAAGGATGCCTGGTCACTCCTCGCCCTCGGATATGAGGGAACGTGGGCGAAGGATGTCGACACCGCGTTCGCCAATGGGGACACCTCCGGCCTGTCCGCGGTGGGCGGCTATCCCGTTCATCCGCCGACGGGCAAGTGGCTGATCGCGATGGGCATGAAGTTCTTCGGCCAGTCGGATCCGGTGGGGTGGCGCATCGCGGCGGCGATCTGCAGCGTCATCACCGTATTCCTTCTGTGCCGCCTCGCGCAGAACCTGTTCCGTTCCCCGCCATCACCCTCCTCGCAGGCCTGTTCCTGGCGACGGACGGCATGGCGATTGTCATGAGCCGCACGTCCATCCTCGACGGATTCCTGGCGATGTTTGCGCTGGCCGCATTCCTGTGCGTCGTGAAGGATCAGCACATGGCACAGCCCGCACTCATCAGCAAGCTGGCCGAGTGGGACGGACTGAGCGAGCCGAGGCAGGGGTGGCACTCCGCTTGGGCGCACCTGATGCTTCGCGATCGCCGCCCCTTTGCGATCGGCCCCAATGCGGGAAACCGCCCGTGGCTTTTCGCGGCTGGCATCTGCACGGGTCTCGCCTGCTCCGTCAAGTGGTCCGGCATTTACGTGCTTGCCTTCCTCGGACTGTTCGTCGCACTGCGCGAGGTGACATGCCGCTGGCGTGCCGGACACCCGACGCCGATCCGCGGAGCACTCCTCGCAGACGTGTGGTGGGCATTCGTCCTCATGGTTCCGACCGCGATTCTCACGTACGTGGCTTCCTGGTTCGGCTGGTTCACACACTCCGCCGCACACGGGCATGGCCGTTCCGGCATTGCGGGATTCGCCGGACAGCTGGCCGACCTGTGGCTCTACCAAAAGGAGATGTGGACGTTCCACAACGGACTGAACACCCCCCACAGTATCAGTCCAGCCCATTCACGTGGCTCGCACAGGTGCGCGCAACCTCCTTTTACTGGAACAACGGCGAGGCCGTGATGGGCTGCCGATCAGGCAAGTGCGCGAGCGACGTCGTTGCCCTCGGCAATCCCCTCCTCTGGTGGGTGGGCATCGGCGCCCTGTTACTCGTTCTTGTCGCCACGTTCTACTACCGCAATTGGCGCGTGGGCGTCATTGCCCTCGGCTACATCGCCCTGTACGTTCCGTGGCTCGCTTATGCGCATCGCACGATCTTTGTTTTCTATACGGTCGCGTTTGCACCTTTCGTCGCCCTGGCAGTCGCATGGATGGTTGGACTCCCTCGCGGGGTGGGCGACGATGGACGGATCGCCAGTGCCCGCGTCGACCTCCCATCGCACTACAGATCACTGCGTGGGCCACTGCAGCGCTCGTAACGGCCGCAATCCTCGGGTGCGCCGTCTACTTCATGCCGCTGTGGCGCGGGGACGTCATCGACTACGACTTCTGGCGTGCCCACATGTGGCTGCAAAGCTGGATCTGACAACCCGCGTAGACCCCAACAGGTAAGGGTGTGGCCCGGCAGATTCCTGCCGGGCCACCTCTCTGAACAACGACTTCGATGAGCCCCCAAGCGCTCAACTACGGTCGGAAGCCGACTCATGCCGAGCACACTCACACCGGCGCCACAATCAGTCGAAAACCACTCCAGAATCGATTCTCACGCCAGCGACGCAAGAAGTTCACGGATCTGGACGCCGAGCTCCTCGGAGGGCGTGAAAACGCCATCCTGGAAGTCAGAGCCAAGGTTGATGCCAACCTGCTGATCACGCACGTCGGCACCGAAGGTCGACATGATCTCACGCAGATGCTCGAGCGGCTTGACCGCGCCATACCAGGAGTAGCCAACCAGACCAACAGCCTTCTCCTTCAGCGTGGCCGGAGGGCGGGTAGTCGATCGCGTTCTTCAGGGCTGCGGACACGGGTGGTTGTACTCAGGCGTCACGAACAGGACGGCATCGTTTGCCTCGACGTTCGTGCGGAGACGAACAGCCTCAGGAAGCTCGGGAGCATGCATCGACGGCGGCAGCTCCTCGGCGAAGAGAGGGAGGTTGTAGTCACGCAGATCAAAGAACACGGTCTGCACGCCCTCAACCTGACGAGCCTGGTCCTCGATCCAGCGAACAACCTGCTCACCGGCGCGACCGGGACGGACGGAGCCAAGAATGATAGCAACGGAAGCCATGACGTTTTCCTTTCAAAAAGCTTATTGAAACGTCAACTACTATAGTTCGCCGCATAGCTTGACACAAGGACTATCGCTATCGTTTAGGACACAAGTCCCATAGTGTCACAGCGCTGCGTATCCCTTGACTCGCGTGCGCCGTTAGCGCAGGGAACTCTGCGACAAATGCGCGGAGGGCCTCACCCGATTGGGTGAGGCCCTCCGTCTTAA
>BNJU01000488.1_pt1:0-90000 | contig 97128 bp, 142 predicted proteins | sample 8539281 | NCBI WGS metagenome assembly BNJU01 (sample SAMD00202456, study PRJDB9452) | human saliva metagenome | isolation source: human saliva | place: Japan
TTAACTATCAAATTAGAATTTGTAGTTAAGTTCTGCACGGTAGAAGTCACCTTTATCAGTTTTAGCGCTGTCAGTTGTTTTCCAATCAAAGCCGTAGTATGCGGACAAACCAACATTTGGTTGTAATGCATAGTCAACGGAAGCCATCCAACCTTTAGCGTTTTGGATGTATTTGTGGTTCCATGTGGAATCGAATACAGGTGCGTTTTCTTTAGCGTTGAAGTATTGACCTTTAACGCCCCAAGAACCTTTTTTAGCAATGCTGTAGTCGCCAAAACCAACGCCTGCAGTCCAAGCTGTGGAGTCTTCAATGTTAGAAGCTTTTACCCATTCGCCACCAACCCAAACTTTGTCGAAGTTAGTGTTAGCATTGAAGCCGTAAACGTTTTTGAATTTATTAAGTTTAGCGGAACCACCATTATCTTCAGAAACACCTAATTCTTTGCCATCATTGAAACGAGCGTAGAAACCGCCTACATCAGCGTGTTTACCTACTTTACCGTTTAAGCCTAAGTATACTACTTCAGCGTTAGCATCTTTTTTTACAGTTGTAGTTGCTGCAGTCGCACCAGCTGGTGTATGGGAAGCAGTCATAAGATTGCTAGAAGTCAAGTAACCATAAGCAGCTTGGAAGCCGATTTTATCGTTACCAGCGTTGAATTGAGCACCATCGAATGTAGCATCGAATGCTAAACCAGCACCAAGAATCTTGACTGAAAACGACCAGCTTTAGCAGATACGCGTTCGCCAAATTTTGTGGTTTACATAAGCACGGTCCATTGTAGCATCTGCTATCAGCATTTTGGATGCATCACCCAAATTCGAAACGCACCTGTAACACGAACTACAGCGTCAGTACGATCGTTTACTTTTGCATTGAATTGGATACGAGCACGAGCATCGAATTTGGATTTAGCATGTTCTAGCATCTTTCCCATAACGACGACGCATCACCAGTAACTTTTTACGTTACCAACGCGGTCTTCCAAACGAGCTACACGAACGCCCAAGTTGTTCAATTCGTTGGAGAATTCATCAGCCAAACGGTTGATCATAGCTTGTTGTTCAGCGTTAGCGCGGTCTTGGTTAGCCATAGCTTTAGCTACCATTTGAGCCATTTCGTAACGAGTGATGTTGTTTTGGCCTTTGAAAGTACCATCTGGGTAACCATTGATAACGATCCAGCGTTAGCCAATTGAGAAACTGCTTGGTATGCCCAAGAATCTGGAGTTACGTCGGAGAATGGGTTAGCTGCGAATGCAGTAGTTACACCCAAAAACTGCTGTTGCTGCAAAGATTGCTGCGAATTGTTTTTTCATAGTTGAATTCCTTCTTTCTGAAAAAAATAGAAAATAAAATGTTACAAGTCATAACATTCACATTCTACTCAGTTCTTCAGATTAAGAATCTTTGGGAGTGTCCACGTTTCCTCGCACATTCTGCATCGAAGTTCTTCGTTTCATGTGTTTGCTACTTCGTACGGTGATATTAGCACAACCACTTTTTTTCATGTAAACCCTTTTTTTCTCAATTGTATTCTCAATATCTTGTTTTTATAACTTAAAAATATCTTCTAAGATTAGATTTTTATCTAGTTTTATAGGGATATAACTTTTTCATAAAAATTTAATTTTATATCTCCTTTTCTATTAATTGAGAATTTTTTTATTATATTTTTCATTAAGTTAAACTTATTAATGAATATATAATTAATAAGAAATTTATCTTCTATACAGAAAGATTTTTATAAATATATCCCTACAATATAATGGATATAATTCTTGATAACCACTAAATTATTCGATTACTTTTTAATATTATGTATTTATAAAACATTTTACTATATATACTATTATATATAAAAATAATTCATAATACTTTATGTATCAAAAAAAAAGACTTCGAAGAAGTCTTTTTGTTTTGTGAGGGAATTAGAATTTGTAATTTAATTCTGCACGATAGAAATCGGAAAGATCATTACCGCTTTGGTCTTTAGAGTTGAAACCATAACCTGCGGATAAACCTACGTTATCTTGTACTGCGTAGTCTACGCTAGCCATGTAACCTTTGTAACCATTGCTTGTATTCTTCATATCATAAGCTTGATCCCAAGTGGAGCTTACGATTGGTGCATTAGCTTTTTGGTTGAAGTATTGACCTTTTACATCCCATGTACCTTTTTTAGCGATGTCGTAGTTACCATAGCCAAGACCTGCTGTCCAAGCTTGAGAATTATTTACGTTGGAAGCTTTCAACCATTCACCACCAGCCCACAATTTATTTTTACGGAAATCCGCATTAAAACCGTAAACATTTTGATGATTTTGAGGAGTAGCAACAGCTTTACCGTCTGCAACGTTATAACGACTCAAGTTACCGCTAGATAATCTGGAGTAGAAACCACCAACAGAGGATTCTTTACCAACTTTACCTTTTAAGCCTACATAGGATACAGATGGGTTATCAGATTTGGAGTTGCCATCAGCAGCACCATCAATCATATAACCATATGCACCTTGTACTTGAACTTTATCATTACCTACGTTCAATTGTGCACCATCAAATGTATCATCGTACATCAAACCGCCACCAATTGTTTGTTGGAAACGACCAGCTTTAGCAGATACGTTGCTACCAAATTTGTGATCTACGTAAGCACGATCGATTGTTGCTTGAGAACCTTTAGTAGAGTCACCAAATTCGTAATCACCTTTTACACGAACAACTGCTTGTGTTTTATCATTTACATTAGCATTGAATTGTACACGTGCACGGCCGTCAGTTAAAGATTTACTATTAGCTTTGTAAACACCTTTGTCTTCAGAACCTTGGTAACGGATACGAGCATCACCAGTTACCTTTACATTACCTACACGGTCTTCTAAGCGAGATACTCGAACGCCGAGGTTGTTCAACTCGTTAGAGAACTCATCTGCCAAGCGGTTAATCATAGCTTGTTGTTCAGCGTTAGCACGATCTTGGTTAGCCATAGCTTTAGCTACCATTTGAGCCATTTCATAACGAGTGATGTTGTTTTTGGCCTTTGAAAGTGCCATCTGGATAACCATTAACGATACCAGCTTGTGCCAATTGGGATACTGCTTGGTATGCCCAACTATCTGGAGTTACATCGGAGAATGGATTTGCAGCAAATGCTGTTGTTACACCTAACACTGCTGTTGCTGCTAACATTGTTGCGAATTGTTTTTTTCATAATGAATTCCTTCTTTCTTATAAATAAGAATTTATATTTGCAGAAGACGTTCACTACATAAGTAGTATCACTATGAAAGATATATTAGAGTGTCCATGTTTCCTCAACTAAATTATCTATCTTAGCTCCACTTCTTTGTAGCGTAGCCTTTCTGTTGATGTGAATATACCACCACCCCAAAAACTTTGTAAAGCATTTTTACACAACTAAATTTTATGAAATTTCTTTCATGAATAAAAATTATACCAAAAACATAGATTATTACTGTATTTTTAAAAATTTAATTTTATAAAATTTCATTTTATAGTCTAAAAAAATAGATAATTTTATTATCTACAGCCATAAATTTAATAATTATCACTTATTAAATTTAACATATCTTATAATTTATAATAATTTATTTGTTTGAATTGATTTATTTTTCTATAAGATTGATAAGTGATATATTTAGATTCGACCTAGCCGTCTTGCTAAATTTTTATTTAGTATACATTTCACAAGATACAACATAACTTAATCCTTCTTAACTTATAAAAAAGCCTATCTACGATGAAAAACATCATAGATAGGCTTTCACGATTTTTAAATTGCGTAAGAAACAAATCCTAAAATATGGTCAACAGGAACTGGGCCGATAAACCGACTATCACTAGAATGATTGCGATTATCCCCCATTACAAATACATGACCTTCAGGAACTGTTACAGGTGTAGACCGAGTATAATTGATTTTTGTATCTTTTGTATATGGTTCTTGTAATTTTTCTCCATTACGCCATACATAACCCATCTTTAAACTCTAGTACATCACCAGGTCTACCTATTACACGTTTTACCCATACATCATTTGTTTGAGCGGATTTATTGAAAAACAGATGCATAGTTCATCAGTGGTTCTTTTACATCATCCACCCATGTACGAACACGATTAACACGACTATCAATAATAACGATTTGTCCATATTCGGGCATATCATTCATAATATGATGCCATTTGGTAACAATCAAATATTGTCCATTGTGTAATGTATCATCCATTGATTCCCTCAGACACTCTAGTAGGTTGAATCAAGAAAATATGAATTACCATAGCAATGATTAATGCCAATGCAATAGCATAAATCCAATCTAATATTTCTTTTTACTATTGTACTACCTAATTTATTACTCATAGTTTCCTCTTAATGACCACCTTTCGTAAATCTCCCACCAAAGACATCATGTACGTCTTGGATCGTAATAAATGCTGTAGGATCTACTTCATAAACGGTATCCTTTAATCTTGTAATTTCTAGCCGCGTTACTACAGAATATAATACATGTTTCGGTTGTTTTAAATACCCGCCTTCTCCATACATAATAGTAACACCACGATTAAGATTAGCATTTAATGCATCAGCAATAATCTTGGAATTATCTGCATCGGTAATAATCATAACCCCTTTAGATTCTTCAAGTCCAGTGATGGTCACATCAATCATCTTATAAGCAATAAAATAAGCAATTAAGGAATACATGGCACTATTCCAACTATATACAAAGCCCGCTGCTCCAAGAATAACTAAATTCATGGCCATTACAATTTCGCCTACAGAAAAGGTGGACCGTTTATCAAAGATAATAGCTACGATTTCAGATCCATCTAATGAGCCACCATTACGAATAATAAGCCCTACTCCCAATACCTAAGATTATACCACCAAAGATTGCCCCTAAAAATGGGTCAGTTGTAATAGGTGTAAAGCGGTGTGCAATGGTAGAAAATATTGCCATCCATATAATAGAGAACAAAGTAGACAAGGTAAATCCTTTACCAATTACTTTATAGCCTAAATATAAAAAGGGTAAGTTGAAAAGTACTACGAAAATACTAAAAGGAAATACCTGATAGTTCCGCAGCCATCAAAGAGATACCAACTACACCACCGTCGATGATGCTATTGGGTACTAAAAATAAATCTAAGCCCACCGTATATATTAAGGCGCCTAGAATCATCATTACACAGCGCATAATAAGATTTGACCAGTTACGCGTTGAAGTTTCACTTGTCATGATTATCTCCTTTTCCGTATAACTGCTCCATAGCATGTAATCTTTTCTCTTCTAACTCACTTGAACTCATAGTTTCTTCTTTGATTGCCGCTTCGTTCTGAGCTAACTGCTTCGTATAGCGCAAGCCAATAACGAGAGCCGTCAAATCATCTACAGGTTCTGGTGGAAATTGCATAGATGTAGGAATAATCTTGCGCCACCCTGTAGGAGGATTATATTGCCAATATAATTTACGGGCTCCTCTGTACTATGAGATTCGTCGATTAAACTAGTTGTAATTTTATGATTACGTCCAATTTGTTGAAGAGAAGGATACAAATGTTTATGATTTGTACCATTTCCACAAACAATATGAACAATACCATAATATTCAGTTAAAACACGCTCAATATCTTCATTGAAGGTATTTGAAGAAATAATTTTACGGCATATCATCTCACCGGAAGGTGAGACTATAGCTATACCAGTTTTCTCATTTCCTGGATCTACTGCTAAAATATATGTATTTTCAGTCATTTGATTATCCCCTTTGTAAGTACAGTAGTTATATTTTAATATAAAAGAAGGTCTTATGTTGAAAAATTACATAAGACCTTCTTTTATAATGTATGAAAACAGCATACCTTCATTATATTAATTAGTTTGCATTTTTGCCTTATCATTGAAAATCTGGCATTTGAGTAATACGCAACTTGAGGTGAACAGGACCAGATGAATATGTATCTCCATCAGTATAAGCTTCCACATGAACCTTGCCACGCATAGTACTTATTCTTTTAATGGCTGTAAACAAATCATCACCAGGTATCGTTCCAATATCACCTGATAAGGAATCAGGAATAATCCCCTTTGCCTTAGCACGCTCATTAACTTGTTTCAAGAATTGAAGCATAGAAGATTGAGCATTAGTCCCCCCATCAATTACTGTAGAGTGAATTACCTCTCCATTTTTATAGATAAATTGTTGTGGATATACTTGAATAACGGCAACTGCAGGTTCACCTGAAATAATATTTCCTCTGCCACAACTTGAACCACCATAGGGTGTCTTGGAATTGATTAGTTTTTGAGTAGCTACCTCAACATTTTGTCGATCTACATACACAACGGATTGACCATTATCCTCTATGCCTAATCGGCGCAAAACAAGTTTATTTGTATCATCGATAATATGTTTAATAGCATTATTACTATCTTCTTCACTTAAACCAGGTCGTACAACAGCTTGTGCTAATAGCTGATCTACTTGGAAAAGAATGGTTCCTTCCCGTAAATGAATGATGCCATTTTGCAATTGTTCTTGTGTATTTTGTAGATTTTTAATGTGGGCTTCCATCTTAGCACGTGTTGCTTCAAGCTCAGCTACCTTTTGAGATACCTCTGCATAAGAGGCTTGTAAAGATGCCAGCTCGGCTTCTGTTGCATCTTTAGCAGCTTGTGCACTCGCCAATTCAGCTTTTGTAGCCTCTACTTCACGGCGAATTTGTTCGATCTCAGCCATCCGCTCTTCAAGCTCTTGTTTATTTTGTTCTAACAAAGCCTGTCCACGAATCAGTTCTTGCGTCTTTGCAGCAACCTCATTATTCAACTGCTTCATATCAGCTCGCAACTGATCCATACCGAACAATGCGGTTCGTACACTTTGAGACGTAAAGGTTAATACCCCAACCGTAGCTGCTGCAACTAAAAGGCCTGTCACAATAGTAACTATAATAGATGTGTGCTTAGGTCGTAATCCAAAGAGGGACATACGACGTTTACCAATTTTAGTGCCTAGCTTATCCCCCATGTAAGCAATGAGACCACCCATAAGAGCGATAATTATTAAAGATTTTAACACCTACTAACATCATGTCCCTCCTTTCTCCTAAGAATACAATCTGTTATTTCGATACACGCCAATTCAAATACAACCCTGCAATAATACCTAATGTATCCGGTATTAATGCAGCCAATACGGTTGGCAATGCTCCACCTTTCCCTAAAGCACCAGCAAAGGTCATCACCCCATAATAAATAAAGATGATGAGAATACTAATACCAAAGCCGATAGATGAGCTAGAGCGTTGCTTTTTGAAGGCCTAAAGGTGCACCTACGAGAGCAAATACAAAACTTGCCAACGGAATTGTGAAAGCGTTGGTACATTTCCATTTCAAGTTTATTAGCATTAGTATAAGCAGCCTTATAAGCTCTGATTTGGTGACGTAACTCCTTAATCGTCAATTCCTCAGGTTTACGTTGATCTTGTTGAATATCTTTTGGGGCAGACTTAATCGGCAAGGATTGCTCCTTAAATTTCATGGTACGTTCAACACCATTACCAGCTGATAAATCGTAAATGATACCATTCTGCATCACCCAATATTGACCATTCCAGATAGCTGTATCAGCATTTTCAACTTGTTGTAACTTGCCACCCTCCCCAAATTGTTGAACCGTAATCATGGACAACTGTTTGGTTTCAGCATCATAGCTCTTAGCATACATCAATGTGCCTAGCTCATCACCATTCATCGTTTTTTAACACAATATGATTTTGTGTTTGAGGTGATGCATTTTTCATAATTTGTTCGCGCACAATCGTTTGATACATATGATTTGTACGAGGCACAACAAATTCATTAAATGCTACTGCCCCAATGGAAATGATGAGGGCAATAATATATACAGGCATGGCCAAGCGTAAAAAGCTTAGACCACCAGCACGCATAACAACGATTTCACTAGTGCTACTCAAACGACTAAAAGTCATAAGAGAAGCCAATAGTACTGACATTGGGAATGTTAAAGATAACAATACTTGGTAAAGCCAAGACAAATGCTTGCATAACAAGCAACAATGGTGCTCCATATTCAGTAATATATTGAGCAATCCTAAACAATGTGCCTGTACCAATAAAAATACTAGTAAAAGCAAAAACCCCAAATAGGAATGGGCCTACAAAAGCTTTTAAAATATATTTATCTAATAATCGCATAGCCCCTCCTATAATTTAAAGTTATCCCCTAAATAATGTTCACGAGCGATTGGATCATTCGCAATTTCATCAGGGGTACCCTCTAGGAGGATTTTACCATTACTCAAAATATAAGCCTTATCTACAATCCCCAATGTTTCGCGAACATTATGGTCTGTAATCAAGATACCAATACCGCGGTTCTTAACGTGTAAGATAATTTGCTGAATATCAGCAACCGCAATTGGATCGACACCTGCAAAAGGTTCATCAAGAAGGATGAAATTAGGTTCTAAGGCGAGGCAACGCGCAATTTCTACACGGCGTCGTTCACCACCAGATAATTGCATCCCCATACGGTCACGGACATGTCCAATATGAAATTCTTCAATCAATGATTCCACGATAGCTTCAATCTCATCAGGCTTTTTGCCGTAATCTGTAGCATGGCACGAATATTGTCCTCTACAGACATGGAACGAAAGATTGATGCCTCTTGCGGTAAGTATCCAATACCTTCAGCCGCCCGCTTTATACATAGGAATATTTGTTATATCCTTGCCATCAACGGTAATGATACCAGAACTTGGTCTTTCAATGCCTACAATCATATAAAATGACGTAGTTTTACCGGCCCCATTAGGCCCTAATAGACCTACAACTTGGCCTTTATCAACGCGTAGACTCACACCATCTACCACATTGCGTCCGCTAAAGGTTTTAACTAAGTTTTTGGTTTCTATATACATATATTATCCTTATTTATTCGGAACAATGACGAGTGTACTACGTCCACCTAATGTTTCAGCAGAATCATCAGCTAAACGAATTTTCAGTTCCGGTGCATTCAGTACATTACCATTTTGAACGGCATGCGCAGAACCAGATAAGAGTACCACTCCATCATTTTGGTTTGGTGTTTGGTATATGTAGCTCGGTCAGCAGAACCAGATACGTTTCGTTCAGGATTAGAGAAAGTAACATTACCTTGCGCTACAGCACGAACTTCCTTCATCCATCCTTCTACCTTATCACCGGTTAAGGTTGTCCCTTCAGCAATCAAACGGGCATTGCCTGTAACAAGACCGTATTCAGAGTCAGTATTATACTCAACACTGTCGCCAAAGATTTGGCGATCAGCACGTTGTAAATGAACGCTACCATTAGCAGTGAATTTATTATTATTGTAACTGTGAACCGTTTGAGCAGACATGGCCATATCAGAACCAATCATAGATACACCACCATCAAGATTTGCTTCTTGAGTTTTTGTATTGTACCAACCCTTGGCACCAGTCATAGTTTTATCCGCTTGGGTAATAACAACATTACCTGTTGCATCTGCACGACCTGAATTGCCATCATAAGACAATGTATCAGCGCTGATAGTCAACGGATCATTTGCAGCCCAAACTGTAACAGATGCGGTCATGAGTACAGCTAATATAGCCATACCAATCTGTTTTTTCTTATTCATCATATTTCCTCTCAATTACTTCTTTGTTAATTTCGCATGTCCAATGGCTTTAATAATTTTTAAGGACATATTGCCCTCAAGTTTGTCACCTGTGAGGGTTACATCCTTGCTGTTATAAGTGAAAGCCGTTTTAGATGTCAATGTTTTCGTTTTTGTTATCAAAATGAAGGGCCTCAGTTTTAAATTCTGCACCTTCCGTATTGGTAGCAGTAACGCCTTGATCAATATCAAGAGAGTTTCGATCACCCGTCAGTACAGCATGAGGAGCTGTAATCGTAGTAGTCACATCATCTTGATAGAACAGACCTTTCAAATTGGTCAGAACGATAGCTTTTGTACGCGGGTCATATTCAATCTTCTCAGCCGATAATGCCCATACTAACTTGCCATCCTTTTCCTCTTGCAAAGTCCGCACCTTGGAAATTAACGAGTTGTCCACTTTGATTTTTGAGTGGAATTAGCCTCATTAGAGTCTTTCATAATAAATACAATAAGACCGATTAGAGCTAATACTATAGCGACCACAATGGCAATTAACTTTTTATTGTTTTTCATGCGCTCTCTCCCGTATAGCTATCTTCTTATCGTAATCAATAATTTGATCCATCTTAGTCATCCAACGATGCTGGAACCAAAGCCACTCATCTGGATGTTCACGAATAAATTCTTCCGTAACACGTACACAGGCTTCAGTTAGACGATACATATCAACATCTTCATCACCAGTTTCCTCATAATGTAATGCCGGCAAGATATGAACGATATGTCCTCCTTCAGGCTTACGAGATGCAAAAATAGGTACTACAGGGGAGCCAAATTTCTTTGCAAATGTGGCTGGTCCCATAACAGCTGATGAATCTTGTCCCAAAAACGGAACTGGTAAACCATTTATATATCCATCTTGGTCAGCTAAGAATCCAAGAAGTTTTTTCTTTTTTAAAGCCTTAGCAGCAGAAACGATTTCGTTACCACCACTAGCAAATACGTCAAGCCCCACCATCTCACGATATTCATTCATAAGGCGTGTGAATTGAGCATTAGGTTGTTTCTTAACAATTGTAGTGGAAGGGTATCCATGAGCCGCCATAGCAGCCCCCATCCATTCCCAGTTGCCTACATGACCTGTAAGAACGATAACCCCCTTATCTTCAGCAATGGCCTTTTCTAAATGTTCAACACCACGCATCTCTATATGTTTATTGATAAAGGATTTCGTCAGGTTTGGCATGTACAACACTTCCATAACACTGCGACCGAGATTCTTGAACAACTTATTAATTAATTGTTCCGCCTCTTGATCATTCATGTTCATGCCAATTTTAATATTATTTATGCCTCTAAGCTTTTGCTTCTTTCGCTATTAGCCCATATACAGGACCTAAACAAGCGCCTATGAGCAAAATGAGCTTGTATGGTAGTCGACAAACAAGCCAACTAATGCCTTTAACTAAATGGTATTGCCATTCGTTATTCATTCTGCCCACCTCCTTTATTGTCCATGAGCATGGGCCTCTCGCGCATAATCTGCAACAACAGAATCCCATAAACCTTGATTCTTCAAGATATATTCTACAGCCTCTCTAACGGCACCATGACCACCATTTGCGTTAGAAATAAATTTAGCTAATGATTTAACCTCTAATACCGCATTGTTTGGTGCCATCGGCAAACCTACGAGTTGAAGAGCTCCTAAATCATTAAGATCATCCCCCATGTAAGCAACCGAAGCTAAGTCGATTTGATGTTTTTTACAAAGAGCTCTTAATGCTTCAGTTTTATTAGCATGCCCCATAAGAAGTTCATCAAAGTGCAATTCCTTTGCACGACGCTCTACCATCGGAGATACGCGAGCCGTAATAATTGCTAACTTTATCCCTGATTTACGAGCCGCAGTCAAGGCTAAACCATCTTTTACAGAAAAGGCTTTGAGCTCTTCTCCAGTCGATGTATAAAATAGAGTTCCATCTGATAAAACTCCATCAACATCAAGAACAATCCATTGAATATTCATTATACAATGCCTCTACGCAATAAATCCGTAATGTGAACAATGCCAAGACATACATTATTAGTATCAACCACAGGTAATACGGTGATAGGGCGAGGTTGATTTTTCTCCATCAAATGAAGCGCTTCTGCGGCCAATTTATCCTTGGTAATCGTACGCGGCATAGACGTCATCATATCCTCTACGGGCCATTCTAAAAAATTGCTGCCAGAATCAAGTCCCACGTCGAACATCACCATCAGTCACTAGACCTAACAAATGTCCTTCTTCATCAATAACATTTGTAGCACCTAACCCCTTTTTCTGTCATTACAAAGAGTGCATCACGAACGGTAGCCCCTTTAAATACTGTTGGATTATCCTCGCCACCATGCATGATATTTTCTACAGTCAACAATAATTTGCGACCTAAGGAACCACCTGGATGGAATACAGCAAAATTTTCTGGAGTAAAATGATGGCGTTCCAATAAACATACTGCTAACGCATCACCTAGTGCTAGGGCAACAGTAGTACTTGTAGTAGGTGCTAAACCTAATGGGCAAGCTTCTCGTTCTACCTCTGCCAACAATACAATATCAGAATTTTTTGCTAACGTAGACTCTGGTTTCCCTACAACACAGATTAATTTAGCCCCTATGCGGCGCAGAGACGGCAAAATACTAATAATTTCTCCTGTTTCACCACTATTAGAAAAGGCTAACACTACATCATCTTCAGTAATCATACCAAGATCACCATGCACGCCTTCACCAGGATGCATAAAAAGTGCCGGTGTCCCTGTACTAGCCAAGGTAGCCGCAATTTTACGACCAATATGACCAGATTTTCCCATTCCTGTACATACTACACGGCCCTTACAAGCCAAAAATCATATTTACAGCATTTACAAAATTGTGATCCAAACGAGAACTTAATTCTTCAATAGCACGAGCTTCCTCATGAAGCACCTGTGCCGCTTGTTCTAAAATAGTCACAAATACCGCCCCTAACCTTTTACGATTTTATCAATAGCTACTAAATCACGAAGCACATCTTCGAATTGATCTAAATACAACATATTAGGACCATCAGACAATGCTTCCTCAGGATTATCATGCACTTCAAAGAATAGCCCATCTACACCACTAGCCACAGCCGCACGTGCCAAATTTGGTACAAATTCACGGTTACCACTAGATTTAGTCCCTGCACCACCTGGTAATTGAACGCTATGAGTAGCATCAAAAGATTACTGGATAGTCGAAAGAACGCATAATTGGGAACGATCTCATGTCAACTACGAGGTTGTTATAACCAAAGCTAAAACCACGTTCGGTAAGCATAAGATTTTCATTACCTGTTTCTTTCATTTTATTAAGAACATTTTCCATGTCCTTAGGAGCCATGAATTGACCTTTTTTAACATTTACGCATTTACCAGTTTTAGCAGCGCCGTAAACAAGATCAGTTTGACGGCATAAAAAAGCTGGAATTTGTAGAATATCTAATACTTCAGCTGCAGGTTCAATTTGCTCGATAGAGTGAATGTCACTGACAACAGGTACATTGAGTTCCTTCTTAATAGAAGCAAGCATTTTTAACCCTTCCTCAAGACCTGGTCCACGGAAGGAGTTAAAGCTAGAGCGATTAGCTTTTATCAAAGGAAGCTTTAAAGATATAGGGAACACCTAAACGTTCGCATATCTCTTTTGCTCGTTTACCGATAGCTAATGTGCGGTCATAGTCCTCAATAACACATGGACCTGCAAGGACAAATAAACCCTTGCCGCCACCCACAGTAATATCTTTAATTTGAACTGTTTTCATTTATTTCTCCTCTTGCTCGTAAATTGCATTAACACGAGCTAAGTCTTCAGGTGTATCAACACCGATAAATCGTTTATTTGTTAGAATAACACGAATTGTATAACCGTTTTCTAGAGCACGTAATTGTTCTAGAGATTCTGTTTGCTCCGCCGGAGTTGGCTCCATCTTAGCGTAGTTTAATAAGAACTCTCTACGATATGCATAGATGCCAATATGTTTTAGTGGCGGACGCACAAAGTCATGACGAGGATATGGGATTAAAGATCTAGAAAAATACATCGCATCATTACGATTATTTAAAATGACCTTTACCGCTGATGGCTCCTCGTACTCTTCCTCTAATAAAGGAGTAGCTACTGTGGCCATCTGCAAGTTTGGATCTTCCTCAAATAGACGTGCCAAGTCATCAATAAGATTTGGATCAATCATCGGTTCATCACCTTGGACATTGATAACAACATCTAAGTCTGTATAATGACTCGCAACCTCTGCTAATCGATCCGTTCCTGTAGGGTGATTAGAATCTGTCATCATAACAGTTCCCCCAAACTGTTGTACTGCAGAATATACGCGGTTATCATCAGTGGCTACAATTGTACATACTGTCTTTGTAGCTTGTGATACCCTTGCATAAACCCGTTCAATCATAGGTTTACCTGCAATATCAGCTAATGGTTTGCCCGGTAATCTTGTAGAACCATAACGCGCAGGAATAACACATCCAAACTTCACGATAAAACCCCATTTCTGTTATTCGTGTATCTTATTATTATACACTAAATCTCTAAATTTTCTATGAATTCTTGTTTTCCAGAAACAAATTCAATCCCTATAGATAGCACCAGAATCGGTATTTTTAAGTCTTCAATTGCATGCAACTGACTTAACTTAACTGCATCCTTTTCTGTAATACAAATAGCATCAGCTTGATGAGCAAATGCTTGTTTCCAAATCTCAACTACATCATCATTTGAAAAGTCATGATGATCTCCAAATGGCAAGGTATGAACAACGTTATACCCTACATCAGTTAACGTTTGTGTAAAGGATTGAGGGTTTCCAATTCCACTTACAGCCATAATGCGTTGTTCCTTGTAAGCATCTACAGAAGCCCCAACAGAACCATTAGCCCACTCATCTAAGGTGTACATAAATTGCGGTTTATGTGTTGTTTCATAGACAGGTATATTGGGAATCATCTGAGTTAATCGCTTTCGAATGCCGGATACAATACCTGGTGCTACTTGATCAACCTTAGTAAGAACGATAATATCCGCGCGCTGTAAACCACTAAGGGGTTCACGTAATAGTCCCCGTGGTAACACATGTTCATAGCCAAACGGATTGGATGCATCAATTAGTACAATATCAATATCTCTTGCTAGTGCACGATGTTGAAATCCATCATCCATAATAAGACAATCGGCACCTAGCTCATTAATAGCGATTTCTGCAGATTTGGAACGTTCACGTCCAATAATTACATTGGATTTTTGTAAAACCTTAGCCAGTAACCAAGCCTCATCACCACTGATAGATGGCTCTACAAGCATTGTTCCGTCTTTAGAAATAATAATATTTTTGTTATTATCTTCTGCACGGTACCCACGACTAAGAACAGTAGGATGAAGGCCCTTCTGAGTAAGCACATCACAAATAAATCGCACCATCGGTGTTTTTCCAGTACCACCAGCCGTAATGTTGCCAACGCTGATTACAGGCACTGTAACTTTCGTAACGCCTTTACCCTCATCAAATCGAGCATTGCGTATTGATACAGCTTTCTCATAACCTTTACTCAAAAGGCCTAAACTGGAGCGAGCTATATCACCTAATACGGATTGATCTTCACCACTAACGATGGATTTGAATAATGCTTCCCCACTCATAGGTGACGCCTCCTATTATGTAATACAGTAAACTAATCTACAAATTTAGTCTTACTACGGAATAATTTGATGTTTCTCAAATAGCAAACGCAACTCTTGTGTATTACGTCGCGTAGCACCACGATTTTCTTTAATGATATCCAGGCAGTTTTGCCCCATCTTTTTAGCCAAGTCTCTATCATTACATAACCGCAAGACCATAGCGGTTAACTCTTTTCCATTCTTCACTTGCTCACAAGCATTTCGAGAGTTTAATAAGGCGAAAATTTCTTTAAAGTTAAACATATGAGGCCCAACCAAAATTGGCTTACCATGTGCAGCTGGTTCCAAAATATTATGGCCTCCAGTTTTAACAAGGGAACCACCAACAAAGATAATATCGCCTAAGCTATACAGTCGTCCAAGTTCACCAATGGTATCTAAAACGACAACGGGAATACCTTCATGAACAGGCTCCTTCATATCGCTACGACAAATAGCACTCAATTCATAACGCTTTGCAATATTTTGCACATCATGACCGCGATAAATCTCACGAGGCGCAATCAATAAACGAGCTTGTGGATACTCTTTCAATACTTGCTTGAAGGTTTCAAAAATAGCCTCTTCTTCACCTTTGTGAGTACTACCTGCAATAATGATAGGATGATTATTTCCCAAAGCCAAATTCATCGAGAAGAGCTTGTTTTTCTTCATATGATACGGTGGCATATGTTTGATCGTATTTCATATTACCTGTTACGGTAATATCAGGTGTATGAGCACCTAAACTTTCAATATACGCCGCATCAAATTTGGACTGCATGCAGAAACGCTCAATAGAGCGTAACATTTCACGCGTAAAAGCACTGATATACTTATAACGTTTCATACTGCGATCTGAAATGCGTCCATTAACCATCATAACTGGAATGTTTTTCCGATTCGGCGATACGCAAGAAGTTTGGCCAGATTTCAGTTTCTACGAGTAAAATAGTAATCGGCTTAATAATATGTAAAATTTTACGAGTTAAATACGGTAAATCAAGGGGAAAGAATATAATTCCTTCTGCTTCAGGAATGATACGATGAGCCATAGCATGACCAGTAGCAGTAACTACAGACACGACCACAACAGCTTCAGGAAACTCCTTTTTGACTTCTTTTACCAATGGACTGGTAGCCACAATTTCCCCTACAGAAGCGGCGTGAATCCAAATAGCACGACGCCCTTCAATTTTTTTTAATAGTGAAGCTGGCATATAGCCTGCACTCTGTTTGATACGCTCATAAAATCCATCTTCAAAGGCAAGTCGGTATAAAATAACCGGAATCAAGCCAATCCAATAGAATATGAGCAATACGTTATATATCCAGTACATGGTTATCCTTTATTGGAGAATTGAACGGAATAAAGATGGTTGTACAATCCGCCGTCAATAGCTAATAGCTCTTGGTGAGTCCCCTGCTCTACCAAGCGGCCTTGATTGAGTACAACAATTTGATGAGCATTTTGAACAGTGCTCAATCGATGGGCAATAACAAATGCCGTACGCCCTTTCATAAGGCGATCTAACGCCTCTTGTACAAGTTTTTCACTCTCCGTATCTAAAGCAGATGTAGCTTCATCTAGAATTAAAATACGAGGGTCTTTTAAAATAGCGCGTGCGATGGCAACGCGTTGACGTTGTCCACCAGATAATGAACTGCCTCGTTCGCCTACAATTGTATCGAGACCATCAGGCATCTTCTCAACGAACTCAAGTACGTTAGCCGCTTTAGCCGCTTCATACACATCTTCATCAGTAGCATCTAAACGGCCATACAAGATATTCTCTTTAATTGTAGCATTGAATAATACGGTTTCCTGTGGTACAAGACCAATTTGTTCACGCAAAGATTTAAAAGTAACATCTTTTATATCATAACCATCAATTGTAATAGAACCACCAGTTACATCATAGAAACGAGGTAGTAAGTTAGCGAGAGTTGTCTTACCTGCACCAGATGGTCCAACAAGGGCTACACTTTCGCCAGCCTTAACTGACAAGGTAAAATTTTCTAAGGCAGTCTTTTCTCCATCATAGGAGAAAGAAACATCATTAAACTCCACATTGCCGGTAATAGCAGGCAATGTAATAGCATCAGGTTTCTCCACAACATCTGTTTTAGTATCTAAAATTTCAAATACACGATCGGCAGCAGCCAACGCCTTTTGAATATTACCATATACTTGACTCAAACGTTTTACGGGATTTGACAAGTTAATAGCATAAATCAAGAACGCAATTAAAGAACCTGCAGTAATAGCACCTGTTACTACGGAGTAACCACCGTACCAAAGGATGACCGCTACAGCGATTGCCGCAGAAAACTCAACCATTGGGCTTAACAAGCTAGTCAATTTAGTAGCTTTGATAACTGCTTTAAAATTGCGATCATTTTCGTCTTCAAAGCGCTTACGCTCAAAAATCTTCACGAGCAAAGGATTTTACAACGCGAACTGCACTAATTACCTCTTGTAAAAGTGCCGTAATATCAGCTACACGCCCTTGGACATCATGCCCCGCCACGCGAAGCTTCTTACCAAAAACATTGATAATCACTAAAACTACGGGAACCGTAATAAAAGTAACTAACGTCAATTTCCAGTCAATGAGAAGCATGGACACCAAGGAACCGATAAGTGTTACAGATTCAGTGATAAAAGAAATCAAATTATCTACCACGGCCGTTTGCAATGCAGCTACGTCATTTGTAAGATTACTCATGATAACGCCCGTCTTACGACGATCGAAATAGGATAAGCTTTAATTTTTTTGTAGATGATTAAAAATAGCCTCACGTACATCGATAATCACGCGCTGTCCGATGTAGGACATGTTATAAGTTTGACCATAGGTAGCAAAGCCACGAATTAGGAAAATGAGTATAATAGCACCTACAATAAGGTTCAACATAAACATATTCTTTTCATCTAATACTTGGTCTACTACATTCTTAATTAGCCAAGGTACTACCAAATAGGCAGCAGCAGCGACAATCATGCAGAATACTGCAAAAAGCATTCGCTTATAATAAGGCTTTACAAAGTATAAGAGCCTAGAATAACTATTCATTACATTTCTCCTTACCGAGATTATATACAAGATGTGCTACCCGTTTTACTGCACCCGGCTCACCTAATTTATGACGTACTTCGCGCAATTCACTGCGCATAGCTTCATTTTTGTCTACATCGCTGAGCAATGGTTCTACCAAAGACACAATTGCGTCTGGAGTGACAGCATCTTGTAATAATTCGGGAATGACTTCTTTACCCGCTACAATATTAGGCAAGCCCACATGTGTTACATTCACAACCATCTTACCAATACCATACGTAATTGGAGATACACGATACAATAATACCGTTGGCAATTCCATCATCGCCGTTTCTAATGTAGCCGTTCCTGATGCAGCAAGGCACACATCACAAATCTGCATCAAGTCATATGTATGGTCTTCCGTAATCGTAACAGGCACCTTATGAGCATCGATAAACGCTTCTAGCTCACTTCGATCAATTGTATGTGCTCGAGGCAAGAAGAATTGAATATCTTCATACTTCGCCATCAATTGCTCACCACTTTTTAACATCGTATCAAGTAAGGATAAAACCTCTTGTTTACGACTGCCTGGCATGAGCAATACCTTTTTAGCCTCTTTGCGAGCCCCGAAGTATGCTTCGACCGCATCCTTAGTCATCGTAGGATGTACGATGTCGAGTAAAGGATGCCCTACAAAATCTACATTACATTTATACTTGCGATATGCTTCAGCTTCAAATGGAAAGATAGATGCTACCTTAGTTACATACTTACGGATTGTATTACCTCGACTACTATGCCATGCCCAAATCGTTGGAGCAATATAATACAAAAACAGGAATCTCCAGTTCATGAGCCACCGCAGCTAATTTCATATTAAAACCTGGGTAATCTACACAAACGAGAATATCTGGTTTCTCCTTCATCATGACGCGTTTCAAATACGTGCGCAACTTAAAGAATTTTGGCAATGATTTCACAATCTCTACAATACCAATGACACCAAGATTCTTAATATCATACACGATACGAACACCAGCACGCTCCATCAAGGTGCCACCCATACCAAACATTTCTACAGAAGGATCTATTTCTCTCAATGCATTGGCTACACTTGCCGCATGAGTATCGCCGGAAGCTTCACCGGCGGAAAACATGACTTTCATTATGCATCCTTTCTGGAATTTACAAATTCTTGGTCAACAGCACAGATAACAATACCATGACGATCTGCCATATCAAGCACGTCTTGTTGTTGTACGAAAATAGTCTTTTCCGCTTCTACAGCTAGTACCTTACAACCACTATCAATCATAGACATGAGCGTTTTTATGCCTACTGCCGGCACATCAAAGCGTACATCTTGATTTGGTTTTTCGGTTTTAACGACAACCGCATCCCCACGGCCGAGCTCGCCACCTCGTAAAATACACTTATCAGTACCTTCAATAGCTTCAATAGCCATGGCCGCCTTATGCTTAACAACAACAGTTTGACCTATATCAAGGGCACCCATTTGTTTAGCTAGTTCAAAACCAAAACAAATATCAGCCCATTGCTCATCTGTAGGTTGTGCTTTTGAAAGCACTCCAACCTTTGGCATAAATGGTTTTAAGTATACGGTTTGATCTAATACTTTAAAGCCTTCTCGCTCTATTTCATCAACGATGGCAAGCATAATCGTATCATCTTTACGATTTTTAAGACGCTTTAAAACACCTAATGTTTTTAAATCAGGAAACGTAAGACCTTTAAAAAGAATCTCTTTAGTAACTTTTCCAAGCATGGTTAACTCTTCAACCTCTTCTTTTTTCAAGGTTTTAAAGATTTTACCTAGTTTAGCAACACCAATATCGTAGAAAGCATCAGCCTCAGCCTTTAGAGCCGGGTCTATATCAGGTACTACACCGATAACAACCACCTCGTGGCCCAATACATGAGCGGCACGCATGAATTCTACAGGCAAAACACCTATGCCCGCAATTAATCCTACCTTTGCCAAGACTATACCTCCTAGATGGCCTCACGGCCTATATATCAATTAGTAATTTCAAGTTCCCTATGAAAAGGCCTAAAAATAGACATAATCATATACAATATATTGTACTATAAATAGCTACTTTTTACCATTAAAAAGCCATGGTTTATGCCCTTTTTCTTCATCATTTTATTATAATTTCCCTTATTCCTTTTTAAGCACTAAAAACATCTACGATTATATCTATCAAAAACTTTTCTATAAATATAAAAATATAATGTAAATTATCATTGATATAAAACTCAACTAGTAATAATGCACTCAAAAAGACCTCGTACATTGTACGAGGTCCTCATAATTAGTCGCGACGAGTACGCATAATTCTCTATCCGCATTGCGTAGGAAGCGTAATAAATTTTCAATTTCTACGGAAGAATCCAATTGTAATTCCATTTCTTCAATCGCCTTAGATAAGCTGAATCCAGAACGATAAATAATACGGAATGCCTGTTTCAAATCACGTCGTACATCTTCGGAAATCCCTGCACGAGATAGTCCTACAGAGTTTAGACCGATAACACGTGCCGGTTGACCATCGGCAATTACGTAAGGTGGGATATCTTGTACCACCTTAGCCATCCCGCCAACCATTGCATTACGACCGATTTTAACAAATTGATGAATACCTGCAAGGCCACCAATAACAACGCGATCTTCAACGATAGCGTGCCCTGCAAGACCAGCACAATTACTCATTATTACATTATTACCAACGATACAGTTATGAGCCACATGTGTACAGGCTTGAAGTAAACAATTATTGCCTACACGTGTTTCTTCACCTTCACCAGTAGCGCGGCTAATAGTTACGAATTCACGAATAACCGTTTCATCGCCAATATTACAATAGCTTTTTTCGCCTTTAAATTTTAAATCTTGCGGTTCCAACCCAATAGATGCGTTAGGATAAATTTCACAACGCTTACCAATGGTTGTCCAACCACCAATTACAACATGTGCACCGATTTGTGTGCCATCGCCAATCTCGACATGTTCGCCGATAACAGCGCCAGGACCTACGATTACATCTTTGCCCAATTTAGCATTTGGATGGACTATGGCTGTACTATGGATGTTGGATTTCGCATTTTCCATGCCTACAACTATCACTACAATCACTCCTCATTCTATTATACAAGGGCAAACATGTATTCACCGCTAGCGCACAATTTGTCGCCAACATAGGCACGGCCTTCAACCTTGCCCATTTTACCTTTAATTTTAACAATATCTACCTCCATGCGAACTTGATCGCCAGGTTTTACAGGATGGCGGAAACGCACTTTATCAATACCTGTAAACATAGGAGTAAGACCACGATTTTCCTCAGGGTATAATAATGCAATACCACCGACTTGAGCAATAGCTTCAGTCAATAATACACCTGGCATAACTGGGTTCCCTGGAAAGTGACCTTGGAAGAACAATTCGTTGAATGTAGCATTTTTAATACCCACAGCACGTTTCATAGGTTCTAACTCAACAATGCGATCAACCAAAAGCATTGGGTAACGATGAGGTAAAATTTCTAAAATATCTTCGTGATTAAGAATCATGGCTGTGTCTCCCTTATTTCTTCCATTATACTGCGAGCCAATCTTGAATTTAATTCATGACTCGATTTCAAAGCAATTACATGGCCTTCAATCGGTCCTAACAAGAATAAATCCCCTATAACATCTAATGCTTTATGGCGAACTAATTCATCCTCAAAGCGTGGTATAGATAGACATTTCTCATCATCATAGACTAATGCATTATCTAGGCTACCGCCTTTTGCAAGCCCCATGGCCTGTAATTGTTCCAATTCCTTCATAAATCCGATAGTCCTAGCCGATCCAATGTGTGCTTTGAAATACTCAGGCGATACTTCAAAATCACATTGTTGCGTACCAAGCAACGGATGGCTGTTAATTGATGTAAAAGTCATGCGATAGCCATCATATGGCAAAATCACAATAAAACGATCCCCATCATAAACAGCATGAGATCGAGTCACTTTGTATATATGACGCGACGCTATTTGTTCTTCAATGCCAGCCTCTTCAATAAGATTGACAAAAATAGCACTACTACCATCACCTACAGGAGGTTCTGGAGAATCCATTTCAATATAACAGTTATCAATATTCATAGCACTGAACGCTGCCATCACATGTTCAACAGTAAATACCTTTGCTTCACCATTTTCCAACGTGGTAGCGCGCATAGTGTTCGTCACATTATCAATGTGTGCTCGCACAGAAGGATGCCCTTCAATGTCCGTGCGGACAAACACAATTCCTGTATCTTCAGGTGCAGGCTTAAAAACCATATGTACTGGTTCACCGCTATGAAGGCCAATCCCTTGATATGAAACAGCCTTTTTTATTGTTTGTTGTGGCTTACTCATAAGAATGTCCTTTCATAATCCGAATTCACGTTTACTATACACTCAATATGTATTATACCCTATTTGCATAGGCGTTACAAGAAATTTACCATATATTACGCTAATTGAAAGACTATTCTTAGTCTTTTAAAAATTTTTAATAGATTATTTTTAAACACTAAATTATAAGTTATAAAAATAAAAAGAGATTTCATCCATGCTAGTAGGAATCAGTTTCATCTTGAAGATTCCACAATCGCATAAACAAAAATCTCTTTAAAATTATTAACTATTGAAAAACATCAGGTGGTGTATCTATTTGTTCACCATAAAAACGACGAGTCCATTTTCCAACGGTTATGAAGCCAGAACCAATCTTCAGGATATCGCCGAATATAATCTTCAATAAACTCATTTAGACGAGTTGTTGTTACCGCTATATCACGCTTTTTTTATCATCTGTACGTTCCACATAAATTGGTGGATGTGCTTCAATCTCATGTTTCTCAGAAAACGGACTATAATGTATGGTTACAAAAATAATAGGCACATCTTGCATACGAGCCAGTACAGCTGGCCCAGCAGCCGTCAATGTTTCATAGCCAAAGAATGGTGCAAGAACGCCATCATCACCAGGGTCCTGATCCATAATAAGGCCTAAAAATGCACCTTTTTTTAGTTCATTAATCATTTCACGAACACCTGTTTTATAGGTCACATGTTGATGCATAATCCGACGATATTCATTGATAAACTTATCGGCATCACCATTCTGTTTCATAGCCACAGAAATCAACGGATATCCTTCAGAAGCAAGAACGGCACCTAAGAGTTCCCAGTTACCACTATGAACAGCAGCTAAGATTGCACCTCGACCATTTTCTAAGGCATCATCTAAGTACTCTCGATTAATAAACTCCACCATATCTTTGTATGCGCCATCTTTAATTTCAGGATAGCGCAATACATCAATAATCATACGGCCAAAGCGTGTAGTACTAGCTTTCGCAATACGTCGAGCTTCTTTAGGATCATCTGTAATATTACAGAATAAAATTTGGCCTATCGCTAGGCGCTTGCGTTTAGGTGGCACCACTAACCACGCAATTTCACCTAGCAATGTACCAATAGCATATTGCAAACCTTTAGGTAATAAGCAAATAAAGGCACTAAAGATTTTCATAAACCTATACATGGATTATTAGCTCTCCTTAAGCTGTGCTTTCAAAGCGTCAATTTCTTTTTGTAATTGTTTTACAGTTTTCACCATTTCTGGCAAACGATTCTCGTAAGCAGCCAATTTTAACCACTCTTTATGAGGTCTCATTGGATACCCAGCCATAACAGAATTAGATGGTACATTGCCAGTAATTCCTGTTTTACCTGCAAATTGTACATTATCTCCAATTGTAATATGACCAGTACAGCCTGTTTGTCCTGCAAAGATTACATGGTTACCACATTTTGTACTACCTGCAATCCCAACCTGTGCGATCAAGAAACAATCTTCTCCAATCTCAACATTGTGGCCAAGGTGAACAAGATTGTCAATTTTTGTACCACGACGTACCAAGGTAGATCCCATTGTAGCATTATCGACAGTAGTGCAAGAACCAATTTCTACATCATCTTCAAGAATAACATTGCCTACTTGAGGAATATGCGTATGAATACCATTTTCTGTGGCAAAGCCAAAACCTTCACCACCGATAACTGCTTTAGCACGCAATACAACGCGTTTACCCAAAATACAGTTCTCATGTACGATAGCACCCGCATAGATGTCAGAATCTTCCCCAATTCGTACATTATGACCAATATATACATAAGGTCGAATCGTTACATTATCACCGATAACAGCATTATCATTAATAACACAATAGGCACCAATAGCTACATTTTTACCAAGTGTAACATTCTTGCCAATAATAGCAGTACTATGCACTTCACGGGGAACTACAACAGGTGGATGGAATACTTCTAGCACTTGGGCAAATGCAGATTTTGCATTATCAACTACGATTTGCGCCATCGGTGCATTTTTTACTTCTGATTCAACGATAACAGCACCCGCTTGGCATAACGCAATATGTTCAACATATTCACCAATTGCAAAAGTTATGGATTGTTTTACCGCTTGTTCAAAGCTACGTGTCTCAGTAATGACAATAGACTCATCCCCTATAAGTTGACCGCCTACTAAATTTGCGAGTTCCTGTAAAGTTTTTTCCAAGGCAAACTCCTCCCCCTGTGGTAATCCTCAATTATTGTGCAGCTTCAGTTGTACTTGTTGTAGCTTGATCTGCTTGCTGTGCATTTTGCTGAGCATCTTGTTGCTCTTTGGGCTTTAGCTGCATTTTCAACTTCTTTGATTTGATCGTCGAAGCTTTTACCCATTTTTTTGTGATCAAATCATCGGTTACATCAGAGCCACCACCAACAACAGCGCCTTTTTCAATAATAACATCAAGTTTTTTTCTTTCACAAGTTCATTGATTTTTTGTTCTTGATATTGACGGTATTCTTGTGCTTTTGCATTTGCAAAGGCATTTAATTCTTGATTCGCTTGGTTAAATACATTTTGTTTAGATGCTTCATCAGCAGCAGCAATTTTAGCATCTAATTCCGCTTTTTTTAGCGTTAATCTCTTTAGTGATTTCAATACCTTTTTCAGTACTATTTGCTACTTTCACGCTATCCACATAGCCAACATTGTTAGAACCACAACCACCTAAGATAGCCATAGAAGCTACTAAAGCTGCACTTAATACTAAAGATTTAATACGTTTATTCATAATATAACTCCTTATTGAACTCGATAGGACGCCTTCACTGCATCAGTAATATCAAGCCCTTTAATATTACCACCATCATCGATGATGACTAAATCTAAATGTTGTTCCTCAGCAATAATTGTTACACGCATACGAACATCTTCTAAAATAGCCTCATGAAGTGCACTCACTTCAGCTTCTTTATCTGAAAGTTTTTTTGCCCATGTATCATTCCAATCTTGCGCCACAGGCAGATTATTATTAGCAATGATGGCTTGTGCTTGTTGTTGCACCATGGAGTCACGTTTCTCAGCTAATTTCTTCTGTAGGGATGCAGCGTATTGATTGAGCTCTTCCTGCCCTTTTGTTGCATTGGAGCAAGCTCAGCCTGTACCTTTGCTTTAATTGAATCCACATCGAAATCCGACGGTTTTCTCTTAGCTAATAATTCTTTTAATCTTTCTTCTTTTTTAGCCTTTTCAGCCATAGCCGCCGCCCTTTGTGCATCATCTATATATACACGTGCATCATAAGCATATAAGTCTAATTGAAGGTTTACGATTTCCAGATCATATTCATTAGTACTAACCTTTAACTCAGCTAAATACTTTTGAGTCAATTCATTGCGCTTCGAATTTAATTGCTGATTTAGTTCATTTTCTTTTGTTGCAATACGAGTTTGCAATTCTACCGTAAGAGCATCTGACAAGGTTGAATCCAGTGCAAGTGTTTTCAACTGTTCATCTTGTGTCTCTGACTTGGCATTTAAGGCTTGTTGTTCAAGTTCATATTGACGTTGTAAAAGTTCCAGTTCATTCTTGGCTTGTTTATAATCCGCATAGGATGGATTAAACTCTAGTACATCATCAATGCGTACAACACCTATTGACATGCCATCAGGACCCTGTTGGCGATTTGTTACAAAACCATAGGCCCAAACCATAGCACTTATTGCAGCAACGAGAAATATGACTAGTCCTATATATCGTTGTTTCCCGTTCATTGTCGTTCTCCCTTACATAGAACTACAGTTTATTTTTTTGCATCAGTAGCTAGTTTTTTCAATACTTGATCTGTAATGTCAACACCGCCATATAGTACAGTATCTTTAGTCATAACAACGCTAAGACCCTTAGCATCACCAACCGCTTTTGCAGCCTCCATAGCTTTATCTTGAACGGATTTAGCAATTTCTTGATCTTTTTTAGCTAGGTTTTGACGCGCTTCTTCAGCGATTTTTTGTTTAGTAGCATCATCTTGTGCTGCATCAATTTTAGCTTGCGTTTCTTGTTGTAATTGGCTTTGATAGCTCATATATTCTTGAGCTGCAGAGATATAAATTGGATTATCTTGAGACAACATACGAGATGTATCGATAACCCCAATAGTACTAGTCCCACTATTACTACTAGGCGAAGCCATTTGCGTATAAGCTAACGCACCAATACCAACAATAAAAATTGCAGCAATGACGATGGAAAAAATCTTTACATTCGCCTTGTTGTTCATCATTCGCATCATAATAGAGTGCCCTCATTTCTTTAAATCACTGCATCAAAGGATGCCATATAGAGATATTGATGAAAGCCTCTTTAAAAAGAGGCCTTCACCATATACATTTACTATATTAGAATTGTGTACCGAAGCTGAAGTGGAATTTATTTTTGTGTTTACCCACGCCATAGTCAAGTTTAACAGGACCAATTGGAGTTGTAATACGAACACCAGCACCAACGCCATAGTTAAAGGATTTTTTGCTGTTATACCATGTAACATTTGGTGCATCCCATGCATCACCAATATCACCGAATAACACACCACTAACTTTCTTAACAATTGGGAAACGGAATTCCAATGTAGCATTGTACATCTTCTTACCACGGAATTGATCATCTTCATAACCACGTAAGGAATCAGCACCGCCCAATGTGAACAATTGGCTATAAGGAGCATCACCTTGGATGAAACCAGCACGTGCACGGAATGCCAATACATTTTTAGCACCCAATTTCTTGTACATACGAGTTTCAGCTGTGAATTTGTAGAAGTCGAAGTCACCGCCCAAACCATGACCAGCCCATTGTGTAGTATAGGAAATACGACGACCACGAGTTGGTTCATAGATATTATCGCGAGAATCGTATACTTTTTGCCATGTTACAGAGTTAATGCGACCGAAGTTATTTTTTACATAGTTGTCAGATGCGAAGTTATAGGAACCATTATCCCAGTTTGTACCTTTACCCGCATTTTTATCATAACGGAAACCAGAGCTATCATCATCATCCCATTTATAAGAATCTTTACGGGATTCTAATGTCAAGTAATCACGAGTATATTCCCCAGTTTGACGACCGAAGGAAATATTGAAACCACGAGATTTCTTATTGTATTCTGCTACTTCATTACCATCTTCATTGTAATCTGTGTATTCATCTTCGCGGTTGAAGAAGGAGAAGCTAAGGGATGTACCTTTGCTATCGATCCAAGGTTTCAAGTAGGAGATTTGGTAGTTCTTATATTTTTTTCTTACCACCGATTTCCCAGTGAACTTTAAATTTATCGCCAGTACCACGGAAGTTATCTTCACCGAATTCAACAATACCCATCAACCCATCAGATTTAGAGTAACCAGCACCTAATGTGATGGTACCAGTCTTATGTTCCAATACATCGATTTCAATAATTACATTATTTGGATCTTGTTCACCTGGCAACATACGAACGTTTACGTCATCAAAGAAACCTAAGTTATATACGCGTTCTACAGAACGACGTACCAAGAATTTATTAAAAGGTTTTCCTTTCTTTTGAACAAATTCACGAGTAATAACTTTATTGCGGGTTTTCTTGTTACCTGCTGGAATGATATCTTCTACGATACCTTCAACAATGTGTATATGAAGTACGCCTTGGTCATCTACACGGACACCATCAACGTGTGCTAACATATAGCCATCACGAGCATATGCAGCATTAATACCTTGAACTTTTTGCCCTACGGATACAGAGTTAAGAACTTGACCTGGTTGAATGTCCATGAACTTAGTCAATACTTCGGAGGAATATACAGTATTACCTTCAAAAGAAACGCCAGTAGTAACTGGATTTACTGTTACGGCAAAGTCCAGTTTTACGCCTTCAGGCACGGAAGTAAATACAGGATTTACTTCGGAGAAGTAACCCAGTATTACCAAGATTAGTTACATCTTTAAATACGCCATCAACAGATACGGCATCGCCAACTTTTTCAGTTAAAATTGGCAACAAATTTGCTTGCTGTTCAGCTGTAACGCCAGATATAGATAAACCGGTAATCAATTTACCTACGTAAGGATTAACAGATTCTGCACTAGCAGATGTGACATATTGTGCTTCTACTGTTGTAACAGCTTGAGTTTGGCCATTTTCAGCAGCCTTATCAAGATCAGTACCACCAGTAGTTTTAGATACCATTTTTACTTGTTTATCATCAGTTTTTAAAGCAGCATTATTGACTGTAACAGTTCCATCAGAACCTTTTACTACAGTGCCGTCACTAGATATAGTCGTATCACCACGAGCAGCTAAGATAGCTGCATCAGTTTCATCTTGTATAGTTGTAGTAGTTGCATCAGCATTATAAACAGCTTGTGTAGTAGCTGCATCATTTGTTGTAGCAGCATTAGTCGTCGTTGTGCTATTTAAATCTGGAGTATAGCCAGCTTGTACCTCAGCAGCAAATACACTGCCTGTCCCCATGACAGCGGTCAACACGGACGCTGCAAGCATACTTTTATAAGCTTTTGGTTTAAACATAAATTCCTCCTAGAACTCATCCCCATAAAGAGTTTACATCTTATTTATAAAGACTAATAAATCTTTATCATTATAGCATAAATTGCTTGGAATGAGTACTATATTAAACAAATTTTATGAATATATGACTAGAATGTGCATACCAAGGGGTTTACACATTCTAGCCATACTTTAAAAAGCTACGTGTCCAACGACCACCCTATATAATTGTTCCCTTTTGATGTATGCCATCCCGTGAACTTAAGGTTTCGTTTAACAGAATATTCTATACCATATTTATTTTGTTTGTTATTAATACCTTGAGAATAAGTCAACATGACTCTCGGTAATACATATTTACCGATTTCAATATTATAATTACTTGCCGTATCCCTATTGGTTGGCTCATCGGGATCAATTGACCCTGTTGTAATATTGATGCGGTCTAACCCAAGTGTATTTTGTAATGCATCTTGTACATAGCCAAAAGCAAACATTTGAAGCCCTGCTGTAGCCACAGCATTCACATCTTCATTTGTCAAAGTACTACTATTTGAATCTGCACCGCGGCCGAAGGTCAACATGGAAATGATTTGCTTTCTAGACAATGTAGGATTAGAGGACAATGATAAGTCCATATGATCCACTGTCCCTTTTACGCCAAGCATAATAGTGTAATTACTTACATTTGTTTCAGCCTCTAATTGTAAGTTTGGTAAATAAGAGCCACCTACGAAATGGGCATTCCCTTTTGTAATATTAAATACATGGCTCAAATACTTAAACGTGCCATTTCTAACATCGAATTGACCACTAGCAGTTGGATTTTGTAAGGATCCACCAAAATGAACATCGCCACTGATAAACATGTTGTATAAGGTGCGATCATATAAACGTACACCTTTACCCGCATGAACAGTAACATCCACCCCCATATCTTTGGTACTTTCACTAGATTGTAAGGAAAGAGGAATTTTGAATTGAATCTTTTCAAGATTTAAAGTACCAATAAGGGTCGGCAATCCATCTCGGTCAGCAATATAAAGTTCACCATTCAACGGTCCTCTTACATATTCACTGCGAACCTCTAAGTCTTCTAGCTGAACTGCCGCCTGTAATTAGTAAGAGTATGTCCAGACCAATTTACTTTAGCAGCCAAACCAGCTGAGCCTTTGCCCATATTAATACGGGATTGGAAATCACCTTGTTGACCAGAGAAAATTAAGTCACCATCAATACCAGTAATTTGATTTTCTACACTTGCCAATTTCATCGTACCATTACGTACCGATACAGTACCATATGCTTCAGGCTGATCAATAGTGCCTGTAATGTGAACCGTGCCTTTTAACGGACCTGTTGCCTCCTTAACACTAGTTGTAAGAAGAGGAATAACAGCCATATCTGCTTCGTTAAAATCAATAGTTACATCCATAGATTTGCTATCATTTGCTGGAATATACCCAGACGTAAAGATTGCCGCTAATGGAATCTTACCATAGACACTTAGCTTATACCCACTTTTGGCACCTTGAATTCGTTGAATCTGAATAACTTGATCTTGCATTGTAGCCAATACAAAACCTTCATCAATACCAACACCATTAAAGGACCCCGACTCTACAGCACCGGATAATTCTACTTTAGGATTCTTAGTTTCCCCAGTGATATTTACAACGCCAGTCACCCAACCAGTAGCTTGAATATCCTTACCCATAAGTGGCAAGAACGGTACTATATCAACATCCTTTAATGCAACCTGTAAGTCCGCTTGACCATCAAGATCCATCGTACCGCCTATTGCAATGAGACCTTCATCAACAGGCAGTTTCAAAGTTGTAACTTTGAATTTACGATTAGCAAGACTTGCATCGATAGTTGCATCACCAACAATCTTTTCATCAATACTTACATCATTAATCTTGCCTGTTACATTAACGCTTGGATTGTCGCGTGTACCTCCGATTTCAACAGAACCATTTAATTTGCCATCAATGTGTTCATTGGACCGGTCTAGCAAGGTTAGCAAATTCTTTACGCTACCATTAGTAACATCTAATACACCAAATAGTTGTCTACTATCATCAAACTTCATACCACCTTTAGCAGTGTAGCGACCACCATCGGCTTCAGCAAAGGTGAAATCTTGCACATTTACAACCGATTTATCTGCATAAACACGACCATGAATATCGTTCAATAATTCCCCATTAACTGATAAGGCATCGGATGAAATATAGCCATTGAATTGAGGGTTATCCACAGATCCAGTAATTTGTCCTCGACCAGATAGCAAACCATCAACTTTGTAATCCGTATTAATGAGCAATCTGCCCATATCAATTTTTTTGCCTTCAAAATCAATATTAATTGCTTCTTTAGATACTGTACCGCCACCTGTGATAGTTGCACCATAACCTTCAATATCAAATCTATAAAGCTCTAATGTATCATTCTGATAGTTATATTTTGCAAACGCATTGGTCACGAGTTTGCCATAAGCAGAACCATCCCACAAATGAGCACGACCTTCTATAATCGGATTTGCAGCCGTCCCTGTAATATGATTGTCTGTTTCAAACCAACCTGTAATAGGAACATCTGTAACAGTACGAATCACATTTTCAATACGAGCAGCCCGAGCCTTGGCATTTAGATCTAACACATCTGTATTAAGATTATACCAACCATTAACATCATAGCCCCCATCGCCATCACCAATATGTCCATTGGTGATAGTGAGAATATGGTTATCTAGCTTAATATCTCCATGGATATTATTGAATCGAGCCCCTTTATAATGTACCTCTTGACCCCCATACAGTGCCCATTACATTTGGATTATCCAATGTACCTTGTATCGCAAAAGAGGTATTCAAGGTGCCATCAACATCTTGACCAATAATAGGACTTAGTGCGGTCAATGGCAATGCATTACCGGAAATAGTGGCATCTATATTACCATTTTGGATATAGCCATATCCGCTTAGCGCCCCATCTCCTATAGTGCCTACAACGGTCATATTTGTACTATTATCAGCATGCGTAAAGTTAGCTTTTGCAGTATCAACTACAACACCGCGAATGCCTATTTGGCGACCTTCAACAGAGCCTACAACATCTGTAACTTGATTATTTTTTCCTAAGATACGCATCTCACCATCGATATTACCTGTAACCGGTGAGATCATATCTTTTGTGAAAGTGCCTAAAGGTAAATTTTGAATATTTATAGTAGCATCAAAATCCCCTGTATCAGCTACATATTGACCCTTAACCTTTGCGCTACCTTCACCTATAGACAGGTGCGCATCATCCGTACGAACTAAACCGTTATCATATACGATATTCACCTTGTAAACGATCAATATAGTAACCATTATAAGAAATACCATCACTAGCAATCGTTGCATCTACACGAGGGGCTACTGTCGTACCACCAATATGTGCACGCCCACCTACAATGCCAGTAACACCGACATCTGTTATCGCTTCTAAAGCTACTTTATCGGCCACAACATTAAGATTTAAATACTCTTCATCTTTGACCCAGTGTAACTAATCCATTGATCTTTGTTACTTGATCATTTACTCTCCAAGAACTACGACTAATAACGATTTGATCATTATTAAGCATAATGCGACCCGTACCATCGGTAATATTATAAATTGTATTACCCCGTTTATAAGTGCCTGTTAAACCTTTAAAGCCTACATTACCACTCATAATGTATTTGCCATCTTCACTTTTAAGATTTAAATGTAAATCTTGTAACTTACCACTCGTTACAGATAGATCCTTACGAAGTGGAACAAAACTCATAATACCAGCAGTATCAATTTCATCAGCTTGTACAAAGAGATCAAAATTAGATACATTGTTCATATCAATTTTGCCATTCAAGGTAATTGCGGAACCATCTACATCAGCAGTAAAGGCACCTTTAGACATGCCACTCATATCAAGTGCCATGGTCCCATCAAGATTTTCTACATTTCCTCTTTATTCCATCTTTAGTACGTAGAGCTACGCGACCATCATTAATAGTCACAGAGCCATCAAAAGTACCCGACTTATTTGGATCGGATGGTTTTACTAACTTAGTTATACTCCACGACCCATCAGCTAGTTGCCATATATGAAAATCTGGCGCCTCAACGATTACACTAGAAATAGCCGTAGCCCCTGATGTGTTGCCACCAATAATATTTCGGTAAAGAAGATAGTTTAACTCCTACAGCTACCTCTTGAGCAGTTCCAACTAAATGACCATCTCTATCTTTGATAATCACATCTGTTAGAACAACATCACCATTCCAATTAATTCGGAGAGAATCATAGTCTATAGATCCGTTTATGACATTATTTACTTGTTCTTTAACCATAGGTGCTATGTAAGTTTGAGCCATAGGATTGATGCTGGCGCCAACAATACCAGACAAACCTAAAATCGCTGCACCGATAAGGAGCCACTTTTTACGGGTCATAATGATACTCCCATACACATTATGAATAATATAAATATATATACTAATCTTACCACAGACACAGTAATAACTATAGTATTTTCAGGATAAATTTTATAAAACCTATCAATAACACTCATTATCTATAATGCCCACTACAAGAAAAAAGACGACCGAAGTCGTCTTTTTAAGGATCATATTATTGATTGCCGCCTAGTTTTGCCAATTGTTCAACAGCGCCACTATTAGCGATAACTTCAGCACCTTGACCTACAGGTGTAGACAATGGAACGCCCTGTTAATTGTTCAAGAGCCGCAATGCTAATATTGTAATTGTAAAGAGCTTCTACATAGTTATTACGAGCTGTTGTCAACTTAGTTTCTGCATCAAGTACATCAAGGTTCGTACCAACACCTGCACGGTAACGAAGCGTAGCAATACGGAAACTTTCTTGACCTTGTGCGACTGCAGTTTGTGTACTTTGAATTGTTTGTTCAGCAGCTCGTAAATTCAAGTATGCTTTTTGTACAGCTAACAATACAGCATCAACAGTTGCCAAGTTAGCTTCTTTTGCTTGTTCAAGTTGTGCATTTGCTTTTTTAATAGCATTTTGTGTTGCACCACCATCCCATAAGTTCCAAGTAGCACTAGCACCAACACTCCAGGACTTTGTGCTTGTACCAAAGTAACCATCTGGATCACCATAGCCACGACCAGCTTTTACAGCAACCGTAGGCAAATAACCGGCCTTAGCAGATTTTACAGCTTCTTCTGCAGATTTTACATCAAGAGCTGATTTAACAAGAGCGGAACGATGAAGCATAGCATATGCTTTCGCTTGCTCCAAGGTTACATTATATGGTTTATATTGTAAATCATGCTCTGCTGTAGTAATAGCTGTTTGTGCAGGGTATGCAATAACTTGATTTAAGTTCGCCTCTGCTAAATTTGCAGCATTTTGCGCTTTTACAAGAGATGTTTGAGAATCATCAAGATTTGTTTTAGCTGCCAATACATCGGAGCTCGCCACTAAACCAACATTATACTGTGCCTCTACATTGGTTACATGACCTTGATAATCTTTAACAGCTTGTTGTGCTACATCTACCATATTGCGGCTCATAATCAATGTATAATAACCGTTAAGAGCATCATATTTTGCTTGTTGTAAAGCCTCTTCATAGCTAGCACCAGTACCTTCACGAGTATAACGTGCAGAATCAATGCTTGCATCGAGTTGTGGATTGAATACAGGCGCACTAATGGAGAAGTTATGACTACCAGATTTGCCACTACCTGTGTCACCGCCCGTTTTTTGAGCACTCCAACCATAACTAACACTTGGATTCTTACCAGCTGCTACTTGGCTTACTGCAGATTTAGCAGCTTCATAACCCCATTTAGTTTGCTTAGCTGTACGATTATTAGCTAATGCTAAATCAACCGTACGGGCTTCGTTTAAAGCTAATGTACGTTCATAGGTTTTACTGTCTAAAACAGATTTTTCTGCTAATTGCTTTTGTGTTAATTGAATAGCTTCTTTTTGATATTTGCTTAATTGGTCTCCGTTGTTAACGGATGTAGTTACTACATCAGCCGCGAATGCACCAGTAGTAACTAAAGAAAGCATTACACCTAAGGAAAGAACCTTTTTATTCATAATATGTACCTCCATACTCATATAGAGTAAATGTGTTAGTCATTAGAATACTTGTTTAATACCGAAATAGGTACCTCCATTCGTAGAACTGAACGGTCTGGTCATTTGAATAACGCCATAGGTATCTTTATGCAAACGTATATCACTACGAATACGATATTTACGATGATTAAGGTCATATAGCGCGGCTGATAAGGACACAGGACCACGGAGGTTATAATCCACCCCGAGACCCAATTCACTTTCAAAAATACCACCACGCACCAACCATTTAGAACTAATAAATCGACCTGCATTCAGATCAAAAGTAGTATCATCACCCATATTAGAAAGGCCAATTTCAGCCAGTCCCTTTATTGTTAAAGGCACGTACTCTACCATTGACACGGAATTCATTATCCGTTGTGTTATACAACAAATCTACAGATGGTTCAATCTTGGTAGATGACTTTTTTTCAGTCATACCAACCTCTACACTATTTCCATTTACATCCGTTTGGTACGCCTTTCCGCCCATCAGTTTATTGATGCGAGCTGAAATCTGTGCCGTATTATGTAAAGTCTCCTTAATATTTTCTTGTGCTTTAGGATCTGTTACAGTCGATTCCATGGTACGAGCCATATTATCTACACGATCAGTAGTTTGTTTTAAATTAGTTAAAATAGCACGCATATCATTGCCTGCATTACCATCAGCATTAAATTGCTGTGCTGCTTGATTTAGTTGAGCCGTTACATCCGCCATATTTGTGTAATAGCTACCGCATTATCAGCCATCACCGCTGTAGATTGCAAGGAATATTTAAGTGCACTTTGAGTTGCAGGATCACCAATAATACTATTAATAGACTGTAGCATCTTCTCAGTACCATCCATTAATTTTTGTGCACTCTGCATGGCCTTATCCACAGCATCAACGCCTTCACCTTTAACGGAGTCACCATCTTGTAAATATACTTTAGACTGTCCTGGTGAAATTTGAATAAATTTATCACCTAAAAAACCATCTGACCCCAAGGAAAAGATCGAGTCACTTGGAATCTGCGTTTTTTCATCAAGTTTCATCTTAACCACAACGCCACGCGGTGTAATTTCAATATCAGAAACAGTCCCGATGGCCACGCCGGAAAATTTAACCTGATTCCCATTTTTTAGGCCATTTACTTGAGTGAAATCACCTGTAATTGTCATTTGCGGTTTAGCCCAAATATCGATACGGCCTACAAATAGTATGCCTGCAATAAATAGAACTATACCTATTATTGTAAAAGCCCCTACCTTGGCCTCCGTCGTCCACTTCATTATATATCTCCCATCGCAGATTCGTTAATCGGCTCTGCTTCACCATGAATAAATTGTTGTACCTTCTTATTTGTAGAATTCTTAAATTCTATTGTATCAGAAATTTCTACAAAATGCCCCTGATCGAGTAAAGCTATGCGGTCAGCAACATAAAATGCTGACTGCATATCATGTGTTACCACGATAGAAGTACAACCAAGCCGATTCTGCATCCCCTTAATTAGCATACTAATCGTACCTGATGTAATAGGATCTAACCCTGATGAAGGTTCATCATAAAGAATTAAACTCGGATCTAGTGCTATAGCACGAGCTAAGCTAACCCGCTTTTTCATACCACCAGATAACTCATTAGGCATATAGGACTCATATCCCTTTAAACCAACCCAATCAAGTCTTTCTGCCACAATGCGTTTGATTTCGTCATCCTTTAACTTCGTATGTTGACGCAAACCAAAAGCTACGTTCTCACCTACCGACATAGAATCAAACAAAGCTGAATATTGGAATACCATCCCCATTTTTCTTCGTACCGTATTAAATTCATCTTCAGATAATGTAGTTATATCTGTGCCATCTACGATAATCTGCCCTGATGTAGGACGTTGTAAACCTATTAATAAGCGAAGTAATGTACTTTTACCACTACCACTGCCGCCTAATATAACTAACGTCTCCCCATCATTAATAGTGAGATTAACAGAGTCTAAAATCACACGTGACTCGTAGGCAACTACAACATTGCGTAGTTCAATCATAAATCCTCTAAAAATATCCACTAAAATAACAATGTAGATAAAAAGTAATTTAATACAAATACTAGAATAATACTAGTTACTACAGAACTAGTAGTGGAAAAACCCACAGCTTCTGCGCCCATTTTAGTTTCCATGCCCTTATAAGCACCTACCAATGCAATGACAGCACCAAACACACTAGACTTTATAAGTCCTAAGGTGAAATCTGAAATGGTAGAAAACATTTGAATAGAGTCTAAATATGTACTAGGCGCCAAACCCTTGATAACAGTGGCTACAAAGTAACCACCGGCAATACCGATAACAACACCATAAAATGCCAAAATTGGCACCATAATCATACACGCTACTACACGTGGTACCACGAGGTAACCAACAGGGATCAACAGCCATAACACGTAGGGCATCAATTTGTTCTGTTACCTTCATTGTACCAATTTCAGCCGTGATAGCTGCGCCAACACGGCCGGCTAATACTACACCAACTAAGATAGGACCCAATTCACGGCCCATAGCTACAGCCATAAGGCCACCTACTGTACTTTGAGCACCATAGGTAATGAGTACATCTGTAATCTGTAAGGTCATAACGGCACCAGCAAAGAGTAGAGTTAAGCTAATAATAGGCAAGGAGTCTACCCCTAAGTGAGCCATCTGTTGAAATACATGCCACAGATTAATCATTTTTAATTGTTTTATTGTTTGCCACACTAATAATGTAGCACTACCCATCTGCGATAAGCCGTTTATGACGACTCGACCTATCGATTCTAGCCAACTCAACAGTCTATCCCTTTCCCTTACAGTTTCAACTTATTCAGCTGTATTTGTTCCACCAGCATTAGCCTCATCTTTTTTTATTAGTTTCTTTCGACTCTTTTTAGAATCCTTTTTAGACTCAGCTTTATCCGTTTTATCTTTTTTTAGATTGATCTTCCAATTCTAACTTGCGTTCCATCTTAATCTGATGTTTCGCTTCTTTGACACGTTTTGCTAATTCTTTATCCCGATCAGCAGGCTTCATTACATGAATCGTAAATTGACCATCACCTTGCACAATGTACTCAGTATCAACAGCAGTCTTTTTCAGGTTTCTTTTTCATCATCCTTACTAGAACTCAAATCTTCTTGACCTGTTTTTTCTTTACATCCCCTGGCATAGGTTTTGATTCCACATCTTTAAGCTTAGCCTTTTTAACAGATTGAGAACCATCTTCATCAACTAAGCTGATGCCATCTTCCAAAAAAATTCTACAACGATTTGATTATTTGTATCTGTCTTTTGAATTTCATCATAAAGCTCATCAAAATCTTTATGAACTTTCAAACGGCGTAAAATTTCATCTGTTAAATTATATTTCTGTTTTTTTCCAATACGTATGGCAATGGAATCTCGCCACCGCCACGCACCTCTAAGGTATACTTACCAATAGCTTGATCTTCAGGTACCTTAAAGAAAATTTGTTTAATAACCTTTTCACCGCGGAACGGCTCTAATGTTACATCTACTACGATAGTATCCCCAGGAGAAACTACAGTAGACGAAGCAGAAGCATCGATAAGCTTTGCTGTTTTCTTATCTTGCGTTACGTTTGTTTCAACCGAAATATCCGAAATTTCATAGTTGATGAATCGATTGTTCATAAGAACATCAATGACATTATAAAATTCATCAACTGCTTTTTCACTAATGGAATCAGAGCTGTAGAACATATTTGTCCGCGTTAATGGCTTATGTTCTTTCCCTTTTGGCGTAATAGTATAAGAAATTGTAGCCGTACCAGAGCCACTGCGATCCAATGTTTTATTCAACATATTGTATAAGGCTGTAGCTGCTAAAGTTGGTGTCATTTCACCATCTTCAATAACCTTGACAGAACTAGTTCTATCACGGCCCATATCAATATCCTTTTAAATGGAATCGCAATGGAATACCTGGCGAAATCACGCCTGATACACCTGCAATACCGGCACCTCTATCTTCGGTAACAGAGCCAATCTCTTTACCCATAGAGCCAAGCTTAAAGGCAGCATTATAGCTTTTTACAACGGTAAAGATACTTGCATTGTGCATAAAATAGTTAGAAGAACCATGTTTTAAGAATGGATGACCAAAGGCAACAACCTTTTCACCATCTACATGAGTAACAGTACCAATAGCGCCCAATTTGAGGTCACCATCAACTAGCAAAGCCGCTACTGAGCCACCAGCTTCTAAAGGTTTTGCAATTTCATCACCACTAGCACTTGCGGTGTCATATGTTTCATATTTATATTGTGGTAACTTCGATTTAAAGTATTCCATTGATGCCGCATCGAAGCCATATGCCATAAGTGGAGTACCTAAAGGAATCAATTGTGTATCATCCCAAGGTTTAGATAAGTTTTTCTCATATGGTATATTCCATAGTTTGACCATATCCTCAATAGGAGTAATCATACCTATCGTACCATCCGCAAACCCCCAGCCATAAGCAACAGCCCCAACGAGTTTACCATTTATATATACAGGGCTACCACTCATACCATGCGCAATGCCACCAGTTTGATCCATAACGGGTCCGGAAAACTTGGCTAAAATAAGATGACCAGATGGTCCCTTATCCTTCATGACACCCAGTACCTTTACATCAAAGGTGGAAATAGTATCCCCTACGATTACAGTTTTTGCAATACCTTCCATACCTGTTGTTACATCATTGACAGGCATAAAATCAATAGCCTGTGCAGTTGTAAGTGAAGTACAGAAGAAAAGCGCCAGTATCGCTTTTCTATACCGACGCCAAGAATGAGAAAACTTCATTCCTTCTCTCCTTTATTTACTTTCTACAGTGACAACGATTTGATCACGAGAAACGTCTGAACCCACTGTAACATTAACCGCCGTTACAGTACCAGTTACAGTAGATTTAGCAGCAGCCATAGGACCAGCCAATGTCTCTACAGTCACCAATGTTTGGCCTTCTGTTACAGAAGTACCAACAGAAACTGTAGAAGCAACTTTACCTGTTAATACACTTTGGTATGATACAGGGGCCGCCATTACAGAGCTAACACTTAAAATGCCTAATGCAGCTAAAGCTAACACTACTCTTTTCATAACGATCCCTCCTTTTACAAAATTAGTTATGTATTTATAGTATACTAAATTATTAGTAATATTTCAAACAAAATTGTATGCAACGAATCTATTTTATGATTACTATATCCTCATAACTCATAGGTGCAGAAGATTTGTGTACATAATCATCATTGATAACTATATCAATGCTACCTTGATTTGATAATTCAGCGCCATCAACAACACCTAATTTAGACAATAACTGAGCTCCTTCTTTTTGAGTCACACCTACAGATTGAAGTTCGGATTTATCAACTGTTAGCACAACTAAATCATGTTCCTTTGTGGTTCCAATGAAACTACGACCTTTGTTATTAGATTCATCAGCTCCTACATAGCGACCGCCTTTCATCACCATAGTGCCCACTTCTAAACTAGCTCCCACCGGTAGTACTAACTTGAGCAAGTTCTTCTCTATTTTGAATCGTAATAGGTGTTCCAACTTTTAATTTTACGTAAAGCATTTCCAGATTCGCCATGACCAGACAATACATATTGGTTTTCCCCAATTTTAGAATTTCCCTTTTGTTTACTAATAACCTTGCCATTAGCTACAGTCACTTCATAACCATATTCATTGGTCTTTGTAGAAGGACCATAAGTTGACGTATAAAGGGTCAAGGCATTCTCTTTACGAACCGTATCAACGGAGGTGATTACAAAACTCTCATTCTTTGTTTTAGCTTGAAGTAAAGGTTTTTTCTCTTCTATAAAGTATCCTCTATTAGGCGTATATCGTAACGTACCACGATTAGAAATACGCTCTAAATCAATGGCTCCATCACTCGCCACTGAGTAAGGTCGTTCAAAACTGCCCCCTTTTACCTTTGCTCCAATGATAGCTGTATGAGCTTGAGTAACAGAAGATAATGGTTTACCTTCTGGAACATGCGCCACCACCATAGGTGAATCATTATCTACGGTCAATGCAAAGGCTTGAATTTTCCCTTCAGCTACGGTGTTATTAATTTTGCTATACGTTACAGATTTATTTACATCTTTTGTAGTCTGTTGCGCATAGCCAGAAAATAAATCCACTACTATACGCGAAGGCTTTTCTAATGCAAACTCATGATGTTGTACATCCTTATTCGCTGTTAATGTTACTCGTAAGGCCCCATTAACCGGTTGTAAGCCAATGCCTTTAAGAACTCCCGTTTTTTTATCATTTTGTGATATGGGGCCAGTTAAACCATTTGTAGTACCCCCTAAGTTCAATGTAAGAGCATGTGTTTCTTCATTATAGGATTGAGTCCAAGATACAGGCATTTCAGATACATCTAAAACAATTCGGCTTGTACCTTCATGATTAGATACGCGCACCCCTGTTAAATTACCGGCCTCAGCATGAGGAACGGTACTACCCAGTAGACCTAAAACAGCAAAAGTCATATACAGATATCGTTTCATCTTTAATTCCTCTATAGCTACAAACCATAATAATGGCCTTTATATCATTACATCAATTTTACGCAATATACTTTTTACTATAGTATACAGCATAAAGATGAAAAATTCAAAAAATAAACGAAAAACGAGGTTACAGTCTAAAGATACTCCATACATAAAATAGAATAACTGTAGACCATAACCTCGTCAATTTAAGCTTACATCATCATGGTATATTATTGTAACTATATTATTGTAACTCATCTAATGTATCACGAAGCTGTGACATTTCATCTAAAGCCTTTGCAACACCTTTAATTACTGCATATCTTGGAGATTCTACAAGGTATGCCGCGATTCCAATAGAACGTGTAATAACACGGTCTAATCCATCGATGAGCGCGCCACCACCAGTAAGAATGATACCATGATCATTGATAGCGGCCACAAGTTCTGGTGGAGTTTTTTCTAGAATGGACTTAACGCCTTCCAAAACATTCATCACTTGTGCTTCTAGAGCACGTTGAATCTCTAAAGAATTCACCGCAACCATCTTTGGTAATCCAGAACTTGCATCTCGTCCTCGTACCTCAATCGTACGCTCCTTTGCACGACGATCCACAGTCCCTACAGAAATTTTAATTTTCTCTGCCGTTAGCGGACCAATAACGAGGCGCTTCTTACGGCGGATATAACGAATAATAGATTCGTTAAAAGAATCTCCACCGATGCGAAGTGATTCACTTACAACCACACCCGTATCACAAAGAACGGCAATATCCGTAGTGCCACCGCCAACATCGACAACCATCGCCCCTACGTGCTTAGCATCATTGAGACCAGTCCCCATAGCAGCAGCCAATGGCTCTTCAATAAGGACCGTCTTTTTTGCACCGGTTCTGAGTAAAGGCCTCTAAAATGGCGCGTTTCTCTACAGGTGTAATGCCTGATGGCACACATACGATAATACGCGTCTTCATCAATCTAGAAGCAGGTACAACGGAGCGAATAAAGTACTTCAACATGAATTCTGTCATATCATAATCTGCAATAACGCCCGCTTGAACTGGACGGATGACGGAAATCCCTTTTGGAGTACGGCCTACCATAGAACGTGCAGCCTCACCTAAAGCAAGAATATCACCGGTTTTATCATCCCGTGCAATATACGCAGGTTCATCTAATACCAAGCCTTTACCCTTCGCAAAAATGAGGATATTTGCAGTCCCTAAATCAATTCCCAAATCGAAGTTTAAGGATCGATTCAAACGACTCATAAAATCTCCAACTTGCTCAGGTCGAACTAAACGTTTTAATGTCATGGCTGGCGTTGTTTTAGCAATCGCTACAGTCTCACGACTACGTCGTTCAGCACGGCGCATTTTTGTAACTTTAATCATGGTCTCGCGCATATTGGAGGCCAAATGATTAGCTTGCTTTGCCACGCCATTTGAAAGCTTAGTAGACTTACGTTTTGTCCTTCTCAATGGTTTACGTGTAGTACTCGCTTTCGAATTCTCAACCTTTGCAGCACCTAAGTTCTGTTGCTCGTTGTATAAAGCCGGCCCTTTAGAGCGCCGGCTTCTTTTCTTTTTATTTTGTTTTGGCTGTGTACTCTTATTCGTCAACCCGAACAATATCAGCACCTAACCTTTGCAATTTACCTACAAAATCATCATAACCTCGGTCAATATGATGTAAACGACCGACTTCTGTTCTACCTTCCGCAGTCAATGCAGCGCGCATACCAGCGCCGCTCCAGCACGCAGGTCAGTAGCATTCACTATAGCCCCGTGTAAGCTTGGCATACCTTCGACAATAGCTTGACGATTATCGATGTCAATATGCGCCCCCATTTTACGAAGTTCAGCAACATGCATAAAACGATTTTCAAATACAGTTTCTGTTACTGTACTAGTGCCTTCCGCAATCGTAGTAAGAGCCATGAATTGAGCTTGCATATCTGTTGGGAATCCAGGGTATGGCAAGGTTTTAATATCGACAGCTTTAATGCCTTTACCACTACTGATAACGCGAATGCCGTCGATTTCTTCCTCTACTGTTACACCAGCTTCCTTTAATTTAGCCACTACTGGTTTTAGATGTTCTGGCAATGCATTTTCTACGAATACATCACCACCTGCCATAGCAGCAGCGATTAAATATGTACCAGCTTCAATGCGATCAGGAATAACTGTATGAATAGCACCGTGTAATTGAGGTACACCTTCAATACGAATCACATTTGTACCAGCTCCGCGAATATTAGCACCCATAGCATTTAAGAATGTAGCTAAATCAACAATTTCAGGCTCTTCTGCAGCATTTTCGATAACGGTTTTACCTTCCGCCATAGAAGCAGCCATAATTACATTCTCTGTAGCCCCCACACTTGGGAAATCCAAATAAATTTGAGTCCCTTTAAGTCCTTCCGGAGCATGAGCATATACATAATCTTCAGTAATTTCAATTTTTGCACCTAATGCTTCAAATGCTTTTAAATGAAGATCAATGGGACGTGCACCGATAGCACATCCACCAGGCATTGAGAATTTTAGCCTCCCCTTTACGAGCCAAAAGTGGACCCATGACAAGAAAGGATGCACGCATTTTACGCACAAGTTCATAAGGAGCTTCCGTAGCAGTCAATGTAGAAGCATCGAAAACAATTTCACCATCTGCATTATTACGAGTGATTTTAACCCCCAAAGACTCGATAACTTGGCAAATCGTGCCTACATCTTCTAAATTTGAATTTCAAGCAATTTACTAGGCGTTGATGCTAGCAAAGTACCGGCAATAATAGGGAGTACTGCATTTTTTTAGCACTACTAACACGTACACGTCCTTCCAATCGATTGCCACCTTGAATGATTAACTTTTCCAACAGAATTCCTCCTACACTTTATATCGTTCATCTTGTATAAGCTACAAGACCTTGTATTTATAACGTCATATACTAAATGTTATTATACTATTTTTTTCGATATATCTCATCAAGAGAATGAGAGAAAATACAAAGAAAAAGCCCTGAATATATCTCAAAAACTATGTCCAATTTTTGAGTATATTTCAGGCTTTTATTCTTATTTTGCTTTTTAATGTTTTAAGTTTATGATCCATATGCACTGTATCAAGGAAACGAACCGTACCAGTTTTAGACCGCATCACAATAGTATGTGTACGCGCACCACCTGGGAAATATTGAATTGGATTTAATAAGTTACCACGTGTAATAGCAGTAGCCGCAAAGATAACATCATCAGTACGAACTAAATCATTTAATGTGAGCACTTGGTTTACATCGGCAATACCCATTTCATGGCAACGACGAATTTCTTCTTCCGTTTCTGGTTTTAAGCGAGCTTGCATATCGCCGCCTACACATTTCAAGGCTGCAGCCGCTAATACACCTTCAGGTGCACCACCAGTACCTACAACCATGTGCACCCCAGAACCTTCGATACAACATTCCATAGCTGGATTAACATCACCATCAGAAATGAGCATAATACGAGCCCCTACTTCACGAGCTTCTTTCATCAAGCCTTGATGACGCTCACGATCAAGCATAACCAACGTGATTTCATCTACATTACGTTCCATTTTAGCCGCTACATTTTTGATATTTTCGGTCAAAGATTTCGTAATATCGATAGCACCTGCACCTCGAGGACCAACACAAAGTTTCTCCATGTACATATCCGGTGCATGTAACAAGCCACCTTTTTCTGCAATCGCCATAACTGCAATAGCACCATTTTGACCTTTAGCAATCAAGTTTGTCCCTTCAATAGGATCAACTGCGATATCTACTTCTGGTCCGCCAGCGCCTACGTGTTCTCCGATATAAAGCATAGGAGCTTCATCAATTTCGCCTTCTCCGATAACCACAGTACCAGAAATGCGAACAGAATCAAACGCTTGACGCATAGCATCTACAGCAAGACCATCGGCTGCATCCTTTTGCCCACGGCCAAGCAAACGACCGCTACGCAAAGCTGCGGCTTCAACGACACGAGCAAATTCCAAAGATAATGTACGATCCATAATGGGCCTCCTTATAAGTCCTCTATGTATTGATATGACTCTTACCTAGAGTCTCTAACTTATTGATTAGCTTGTTTCCAATCTTCCATAAATTTTGCAAGTCCTGCATCAGTCAACGGATGTTTCATAGCTTGCATGAGTACTTTAAATGGAACAGTTGCAATATGAGCACCTGCTTTAGCACATTGAATAATATGCAGCGGTGTTCTCACACTAGCAGCAATAATTTCAGTTTCAATTTCATGAATAGCGAAAATATCTGCAATATCTTGAATCAATGTAAGACCATCCATGCTGATATCATCAATACGACCCACAAATGGACTCACATAACTTGCACCTGCACGAGCAGCTAATAAGGCTTGGTTTGCAGAAAAAATCAAAGTCACATTCGTTTTAATGCCTTCTTTGCTCAAAACAGCAACGGCTTTAAGGCCTTCTGGAGTCATAGGAACTTTAATAACCACGTTAGAGCCTAATTTCACAAGGTCATGTGCTTCCGCCACCATGCCTTCAGCATCAGAGGAAATAACCTCTGCGCTAACAGGTCCATCAACAAGGTTTGCAATTTCAGAAATAACTTGTTTCAAATCGCGTTTAGCTTTCACGATAAGCGATGGGTTTGTAGTTACGCCATCAATAAAACCAAAATCATAGGCCTCTTTAATCTCATCAAATTCTGCTGTATCAATAAAGAATCTCATAAAATGCCCCCTCTTATTTAGCCGGTGAAATCACTTCAACGCCACCCATGTATGGCACGAGAACTTTTGGAATTACAACGGACCCATCGGCTTGTTGATAGTTTTCCAAGATAGCGGCTACTGTACGCCCTACTGCAAGGCCAGATCCATTTAATGTATGAACGAATTCCGGTTTTACCCTTTAGGTCCACGACGGAATTTAATATTAGCACGACGAGCTTGGAAATCAGTCATATTAGAGCAAGAGGAAATTTCTCTATACTTGCCTTGTGCAGGCATCCACACCTCTACATCATAGGTTTTAGCAGAACCAAAGCCCATATCACCTGTGCACAGAGTGATAACACGGAACGGTAATTCTAATAAACGTAATACTTCTTCTGCATTATCTGTTAATGTTTCTAATTCTTTGAAAGAATCTTCTGGTTTAGCTAATTTAACCATTTCAACTTTGTTAAATTGATGTTGTCGAATAAGGCCACGAGTATCACGCCCCGCGGAACCCGCTTCAGCACGGAAACATGCGGTGAATGCAGTATAGTATTTAGGCAATTCCTCTTCGCTCAAAATTTCGCCACCGTGATAATTAGTCAATGTAACCTCAGCAGTTGGAATCAAGAAATATTCCGTCCCTCTACATGGTACATATCTTCAGCAAATTTAGGCAATTGCCCAGTGCCCGTCAAAGTTTCACGAGTTACCATATATGGAGTCATCATTTCAGTATAGCCATGTTTGTCTACATGAAGATCCACCATGAAGTTGATAAGAGCGCGTTCCAAACGAGCACCCTAACCCCTTATACACAGTAAAGCGAGCTCCACTCATTTTGCCTGCACGGTTGAAAATCAAGGATATCGAGGCTTTCACCTAAATCCCAATGAGCCTGTACATCAAAATCAAATTGACGTGGTTCGCCCCATTTGCGTTGCTCCACATTTTCATCTTCATCGGCACCTACAGGAACAGATGCATCACACATATTTGGCAACATCAATGCCGCATCACGCAATTTTGTTTCCACTTCGCGAATACGGTTATCAAGCTCAGCAATCTCATCGCCTACTTTTTTCATTTCTCCGAATTTTTTCATCAGCATTTTCTTTGTTGCGTTTTAATTTGCTAATTTCTTCTGTTACAGAATTGCGAAGCGCTTTTAATTCTTCTACTTGACCGATCAATTGACGACGTTCATCATAAGCGGATACAAAGGTTTTCAGATCGCCTTTTGTATGACGATTATCTAAATTTTGTTGCACTAAATCAATATTTTTCACGGACAAATTTTAAATCTAACATACTATAAAACCTCATTTTCCAACTATAGTTACGCACAATATATTCAATACGTTTAAGTATACCATATATTGGTGTATTTATCATTAAATTATGTGCTATATACTAGACTTCTCATCAATATTTTATATTATTCATCCTCTTCTTCATCTAGCAAATAATCTTTTGCCATCCATTTACGCGTGCCTGTAAAAGAAATGGTCACCCATTTTTCCGTTGGGTTACCGCCGATTTCTTGGTCAATTTCATTGCGAATAGCATCAATTTCAGCAATGGTTTGATATGGAAAACTTTTAGGAACTAAAATATCAATTTCAATGATTCGAGTATTGCCGTATACTTGCACGCTCGTCACATAATCTTTAAAATTATACTTTTCCATAAAGCGATCCATAATTTCTTGCACTTCATTATGCAATGAAGTCGGTGCCCATCCCAATATTTGTTTCATGGATGGCACAATGATACGAAATGCAGAGGGTATCATCTGTACCGCTAAAATAATTAATACAATAGGGTCAATATAAGTAGCCCATCTAGCATATTCAGTACTTTCTAGCATAGTAGCTACAACGAAACTAATCAAGATAGCCGCTTCTAACAAAGCATCGACATACCAACTTACATTATCAAATTTAATCAAGTTAGACTGTAAACTTTTATTAATACGACGTACATATAGATAGTAAGCAGTATCTGCAACAGTAAAGAATATAGCATAGAAAATAGCTGGTCCGAAGTCTACGTGACGTCCACCAGACAAAAGATCTGTAATCCCACTAGATAAGGCATAAATTACTATGAGAAGAATAAAAAAGCCCTCCACGGCGAGCACCAGAGGTTCAAATTGCCAAAAACCGAATTGGAATCGCTTACTCGTTTCTCTAGCAACTAACTTGGCTGTCATAAGCATCATAATCTTAATAACAACATCAACGAAGGAAAATACCCCATCTAACAACACTGCACTAGATCCTGTCACAATCCCCATCACAGTGCCGCTCACCGCAACTAGCGCCATCAAAGCAACAGATTGCATTAATAGCTTTTGTTCAATAGAGCGTCTTGCTCCTAATATATCCATTAAGACCCCCACTTTCTTAATTTGTACATTTTTTTATTATACACCAAGTGAATTGATGAGCAAAATCGCCCTGTTCAGTAATATAAACAGGAAAAGCTATAAAACCCTACTATAAATCATAATCCAAAGTTTATCTAACACCTCGGTCAGGTTCTGAAAAGAAGCAGCGAAAAAGCAGCTAGTTTGAAGGGTATACAAACTAGCTGCTTTAAATATATCAGTATTTTTCTGTAAGATATAAACTTTACCCTTTTGGACTCGGAACTACGCGACCAGCTACATAGCGTTCAATAATATGACGATCATCCCCTACATATAGCCAGCGCTCTAAACGCTCTTCCAAAGAACGTTCATTTGGGATCAAATAAGGACGTATCATCGATAATAAGGGCATCTAACTCATAGCCTTTTTCAAAGCTTCCAACGTGGCCAAAAAATTGTCCACCACCCTTGGTAGCCATATAGAAGGCTTCACTAAGGGTGAGAGGTGCATAGTTTGGGTCTACTTCAGCCCATTTCATTTTCGATAGACCAATAGCTTCAGTAAGGACCTTTGCCATCGATACAATATGTCCACCAGAAATATCGGAGCCTAAACCAATTGGTATATTCCGCTCAATCAGCTTACGAATCGGTGCAATTCCGCTAGAAAGATTTACATTCGAATATGGACAATGAGATACCATGGTCTGCGTTTCAGCCATGCGATCCATTTCTACGTCACTCAAATGAATGCAATGAGCCATTACAGTTGGCACGGTACCCATCAAATGATGTTCATAGTACACATCTGTATAGTTTGACGACTCAGGATGTAATGATGCGACCCAATCAATTTCGCCGTGATTTTCCGACAAATGAGATTGAACAGGAACATCGTATTCTTTCGCTAATTTAGCAAGTCCTGTCATGAGTTCACTCGTACAAGATGGTACAAAGCGCGGTGTAATAATAGGTTTAACTAAAGGTCCAAATTGAGCTGATGCATCTAACCATACTTTAGTATCAGCTAAGGATTGATTCGTTTCTTCAATCAAAAATTCCGGACTATTACGGTCCATATTTACCTTGCCCACATAAGCTGACAATCCTGCTTTTTGTAAAAGCTCCATCAACACCAATGTGCTGTCTTTATGGATTGTGCCAAACAAAATACTTCTCGTCGTACCATTGCGCCATAAATCGTGAACAAAGGCACCATATACTAGACGAGCATAGTCAGGATCAATAAATTTTGCCTCTTCAGGAAATGTATACGTTTCAAGCCATGGTAACAGTTCCTTATCCATGCCAAGACCACGATTACAATATTGCGGTGCATGCGCATGGGTATCCACAAAGCCAGGAATAATGAGCTTATCTCCGTAATCAACAACATCATACTCTGTATAAACTGTAGGAATACTTTCACCACAATGAACAACCACTCCATCTACAGCAATAACATAACCCTGTTGAATAGATACAAGTGCTGATGGATTCGGTGTATATAATATATTTCCTTTTAAAATAATCGTTGAATTCATATAACCTCCTCGCGTGATTAGAGCCCTAAAGTACTGCGCCCATATACTACGCTAGATTTTCGTTTAATAGACTATGCTATATGATTCATAGTATATGCTATTTAAATAGCAAAGTGAATGATGAACGCCACAGTCATGATGTACATAATAGGATGAATTTCATGATGACGACCTGTAGCCAATTTAATTAATGTATAAGAAATAAAACCAAAGGATAAACCTTGAGCAATACTAAATGTTAATGGCATAAGAAGAATTGTTAAGAACGCAGGCAATGCTTCCGTGAAATCAGTAAAATCAATATGCGTTACCTCACTCATCATAAATACGCCAATAGTAATCAGTACAGGTGCAGTCGCTTGTACCGGTACCAATAAGAACAATGGTGCAAAGAATAAAGATACCAAGTATAAAAGGCCAGTTACTACTGCCGTAAGACCCTGTGCGACCACCATCAGCAACGGCTGCCGCACTTTCAATATAAGAAGTAACTGTAGAGGTACCTACAACGGCACCTGCTGCGGCACCAATAGACGTACATAGCAAGGCACGATTCAAACCTTCAAATTTCCCTTCTTCATTTACTAAGTTTGCTTTTCTCGTTACACCAATCAATGTACCGATATTATCGAACATATCCACAATAGTAATGGAGAAGATAATGGAGAAAAAGCCATACCCTAATAGCACTCATTACATCAAGTTGACCAAATGTGTCTACTGGAAATGGTGGTACCAAGTTAAAGATATCCGAACTAGATATAGGAACCTTAGTCAAACCTAACACCATAGCCAAAATCGTAGTGAAGGCCATACCAATTAACAATCCACCCTTAACCTGCTTAGCTAATAAAATACTTGTAATAAACAAGCCTAACAATGTTAATAGTACTGCAGGATCTTTCATGTTCCCAAGGGTTACAAATGTAGCATTATCAGAAATAATTATATGAGCATTTTTAAAGCCAATGAAGGCAACGAATAAACCAATACCTACGCCAATAGAGGTTTTCAGCACTTGTGGAATACCATCTACTATTTTATTAAGAACTTTAGTAACTGTTAAAATAACAAAAACTGTACCGGAAATAAAAACGGCACCTAATGCAGTTTGCCAACTAAGCCCATAGCACCACAAATGGTATACGAGAAAAAAATGCACTTAGGCCAAGTCCAGGTGCTACGATAACCGGAACATTAGCAACAAAACCTATTAGCATTGTCGCAAAGGCAGTTGTTAAAATTACAGCCGCTACAGCACTACCATGAGGCATTCCTGATACAGATAATAGATTGGGTATTACTGCCAGAATGTATACTGATGCAATAAACATTGTAATACCCGCAAAAATCTCAGTCTTTTACTGATGTTCCATGTTTGGTTAACTTGAAAAACCGATCAAGACAACCATTGGCTTGATTACCTCTTTTCATAATCCATTGAAACTCATCGCACTTACCTCCTAAACTTTTAGAAATATAAATTTAGTTAAATAAAAAAACGAGCTACAAGAGCATCATAAATAAGCTCTTGTAGCCGTAAATCTCAGTTCACGCTAGAGAGCTTGACCCATCCCGTCAAGGTTATACAAGGTATGTAGTAGTTCTATACAGTTAATCTATATCATCACATTCAGATTCGATAAAGCAAAGATAAATAAGAAAAAACTTTATATGCATGAATTTATATCATATATATTATGTAAATACCATCTCACACTTAGTATAAAATTATTTTTTTATACACTGTCAATAACAATTGATGAATAATCATAAACTATTTTTATTATCCTAGAAATTATTTTTCTATAGACTTTATATCGTTAATTTTGTTATATACTTATAGACTGGGATACAGGAGCTCAACATATTAACCACTCCATTAATCCATCGTATAAAATTACATATAGCATTCATGTTTCAAATACATATTTAAAGGCAGTATCGTAGTAACAGGTTTAAAATGATATTTATATGATACTAAACTATTTCATAAATATAAAAAGCTCCCTACTCAAAGAATAGGGAGCCTTAATAGTGTCGATTATTATTCTGCTTCTTCAGCTTCAAAATGCTTAGGAGCTTCTGGTTTCATCAACGGGAACAATAATACATCTCGAATAGATGCAGAGTCTGTTAAGAACATAACAAGACGGTCGATACCAACACCAAGACCAGCTGTTGGAGGCAAGCCGTACTCAAGAGCTGTAACGAAGTCCTCATCCATACGATGAGCTTCATCGTCACCCGCTTCACGTTCTTTCAATTGATCCAAGAAACGTTGTTTTTGGTCGATTGGATCATTTAACTCGGAGAAGCCATTTGCCAATTCACGACCATAGATGAAAGCTTCAAAACGTTCTGTAGCCAATGGATTTTCACGACTTGCTTTAGCAAGTGGAGAAATCTCTTTAGGATGACCATATACGATAGTTGGCTGAATCAAGTTTTCTTCTACATAATCTTCAAAGCAAAGATTTAAGATTTTACCAATACCATCATTTTCTGTGTATTCTACATTTAAGCGATCAGCAATAGCACGAGCTTCTTCTATAGTTGTGACTGCATCAAAATCTTCACCAGTGTATTTTTTTACACCTTCAGCCATTGTGATACGATTCCAAGGAGGAGTCAAATTAATTTCTGTACCTTGGTATGTAATTTCTTGTGTACCAAGTACTTCTTGAGCACAGTAGGACACAAGATTTTCTGTTAAGCGAATGGCATCCTCTACATCGCCATAAGCTTGATAAGATTCGATAGTAGTAAATTCTGGATTATGACGATTATCGATACCTTCGTTACGGAAGCAACGGTTCATTTCGAACACGCGGTCCATACCACCAACGATTAAACGTTTGAGATACAATTCTGGTGCAATACGCATGTAAATATCGATATCAAGCGCATTATGGTGAGTGATAAATGGACGTGCAGCAGCACCACCAGGGATAGCATGCATCATCGGTGTTTCCACTTCCATGAAGCCATCACGCATCATGTATTCACGAATTTTAGCAACGATTTGAGAGCGTTTTACAAATGTATCACGTACTTCAGGATTTACAATCAAATCAACATAACGTTGACGGTAACGAAGTTCTGTATCCTTTAATCCATGCCATTTTTCTGGTAATGGACGTAAAGACTTAGATAACAATGTTAATTTGTTAACTTTAATGGTAACTTCACCGGTATGAGTTTTAAATACGTGACCTTCTACGCCGATGATATCACCGATATCAAGCATTTTAACGTATTTATAAGCATCTTCGCCCAAAACATCTTTACGGAAGTATACTTGAATATCACCAGATTTATCACGAATATTCGCAAATGCCGTTTTACCATGGGAACGGATTGTCATCAAACGACCTGCAATAACTACAGGCTGACCATCATATTTCAAGAAGAAGTCTTCTTTAATGTCTTTTGCGTAATCTTTTTACGACAAAACGTTGGCCAAAATGGGTAAATACCATCAGCTTCATATTCGGCTAATTTATCGCGGCGAATTTGCATTTGCTCATTCAGCTCTTCTTGTATATTTTTAATTTCTTCACTCATGTTATCGCCTCTTTGTCGGTAATTGTAAATTATTGGATTGCTAACACTTTGAATGTTACAGGACCATCTGGTGTGGAAACCTCTACTTCATCACCCTTACGTTTACCCAAAATAGCTTTACCTACAGGAGATTCATTAGAGATACGATTGTTAAATGGATCCGCTTCAGAAGAACCAACGATAACATATTCCAATTCATCGTTGTACATAGTGTCAAGTACAGTAACTTTACTACCTACAGATACAACGTCACCTTTAACAGATTCATCGATGATCTTCGCAGTGTTAATTTTATTCTCTAACTCTACAATATGACCTTCAATAAAAGCTTGTTCATTTTTTTGCATCATCATATTCAGAGTTTTCACTGATATCGCCATATTCAATAGCAGTTTTAATACGTTCAGATACTTCAATACGGCGTACAGATTTATAGTACGCTAATTCTTCTTCTAACTTCTTTAAACCTTCGGCGGTAAGTAATGTTTCTTTTACGTCTGCCATGGGTACCCCTACTCTTTCTACATATAAATAATAAGAAAAAGTGTCATAGTAAGATGACACCTTATCTTTTGTTTCTAAATTATCTCAACCATTATATAAAAATACTATTCATTTGTCAATCTGACTAACCCTTCGGACAATATTTTGCGATACGATTCTAGCTCATTGTGAAAAGCTCGTTACAGTATGAATTGTATTCACTCGATTGCGCCAATATGCAGATTCTGGTAGTCCCTTCATATACCAGCCCCGCATGAGTGCGTATCTCCTTAACAGCCATACTTTCACCCTTGTATTGGCATAACAAGTCAAAATGCTTTAATAACATATCTAGACGCTCTATATCGGTCGGTCCTGGTAACACTTCACCAGTAGCTAAATAGTGGTGAATGCGACCAAATATCCAAGGGTTTCCTTGTGCCCCACGACCTACCATTACGGCGTCACAGCCTGTTTCATCAAGCATTTGCTTAGCATCTTCAGGCTCCACAATATCACCATTGCCAAGTACAGGTACAGATACCGCTTCTTTCACAGCCTTAATATAAGACCAGTCCGCATGTCCACTATACATTTGCTCCTTTGTACGCCCATGTACGGCAATAGCAGCCACACCTGTAGACTCAATGCGCTTTTGCAAAATCCACGACATTAATAGAGTCACTATCCCAACCGATGCGCATTTTTACAGTAACAGGTACATCAACAGCCTCAACAGCTGCTTCTGCAACACGCGCCGCTAGATCAGGATTTTTCATAAGTGCTGAACCATCGCCAGAGGTAACCACCTTTTTTACAGGACAGCCCATGTTTATATCTACAATATCGGCACCCGCATCGGCCACAACCTTAGCCCCCAAAGCGATTGCTTCTGGATTAGAGCCAAAAATTTGCATGGATACAGGACGTTCTGCATCTTCAATGCGCAATAATTCATGAGTACGTTCATTCTTATATTTAATGCCCATAGCACTGACCATTTCGGTACATACCAAGGCTGCACCATGTTCTTTGGCCAGTAGTCGATACGCAATATCGCTAACCCCTGCCATAGGCGCTAATATGGCTTGACCATCAATTTTGACAGCCCCAATTTGCCACTGTTTATTATTCATATAATTCTATTTCCCTTAATAAAAAGGTACAGCATAAGCTGTACCCGAATGTACACTACTTCGTTACCTATACGTAACTATATTATAGTAGCATTATTTATTTCTTTCGTAAATAAGGCGTAAGCCTTCTAATGTAAGCATAGGTTCTACATGGTCAATGCAGTCTGTAGCACTGCTAATAAGCTGTGCCAAACCACCTGTAGCCACTACAGTTACATGATTCCCCATTTCCGCTTTCATACGAGACACAAGGCCTTCTACTTGACCTACATAACCGTAGAACATACCAGATTGCATAGAAGACACCGTATTCCGGCAAATGACTTGCCCAGGGTCTCTCACATCGATACGAGGTAATTTGGCCGCCCGTTGGAATAAAGCCTCTGCAGAAATTGTTACCCCTGGAGTAATAACCCCGCCCATATAATCGCCATTACCTTGTACCGCACAATAAGTTGTAGCCGTACCAAAATCGATGATAATTAAATCGCCCTTATAAAGCTCATGTGCTGCTACAGCATTTACAATACGGTCAGCCCCTACTTCACGAGGATTATCATACTTAATAGCGATGCCAGTTTTAGTACCTGGACCTACAATAAGAGGATTTACATTAAAGTAGCGCAAACACACGCGCTCTAATGTAGGCATTAATGGTGGTACAACCGAGGAAATAATGATAGCATTAATATCTTTTACATCAACCTTACGGTCGTGAAAGAATAAGTTCATCATCAGCATGCCATATTCATCGGTGGTACGGACCCGATCTGTGGAAATACGCCAGTGACCCACAAGTTCTGTCTTGTCGTATACACCGAGAACAATATTGGTGTTTCCCACATCAATTACTAATAACATTAATGCCTCCTATTTACGCGGACGAATTGATACGTCCCCTGCCACAATACGTTTAATTGTCCCATCCGGGATTCTTACTAATAAATTACCATCTTCATCAATATCTGTAGCTACCCCTTCATAGGTATTGCCAGGAGCACGCACTTCAATTTCTTCACCGAGCGTAACAGATAATTGACGCCATTCATTAAGGGTTTCGTCAAAGCCACTATCGAGCACTTCATAGTATTGATGTTCTAATTCTTCTAATATAAGTCTAAATGCTTCTGTGCGCTCAATATCAATATCTTCCATCGCAAGGGATGTAGCAATTAATTTTCAACTCTTCTGGTAATTCTTCTTGTTTTGTTTTTACGTTGACCCCAATGCCCATTACAATATGAGAAATTTCTTCCATAGAACCAGACATTTCTGTCAAAATACCTACTAGCTTACGACCATTCACAAGAATATCATTAGGCCACTTTATCCCCGCATCAGTGAGCCCCATCTTATGAAATGCCTTTGTCAAAGCTACAGCAGCCATCAAAGTACACTTTGGAGCCTCTACAGGTGGAAAATCAGGCCGTAAAATCAAGCTAAACCACAAGCCCTTTGCCAAATGGAGAATACCAACCACGAGATAAACGCCCACGACCAGCAGCCTGTTCCTCAGTAACCACAACCGTACCTTCTTCTGCACCTTGTTGAGCTAAACGACGAGCTTCTAAGTTCGTAGACTCCGTGGTATCCATATAAACATATCGTTTACCAAATACATCTGTTTTTAAGATTTGTTTCATTGCCAAGGGGCTCAACAAATCAGGTTCTTCCAATAATCGATACCCTCTCTTGGTATAAGATTCAATTTTGTAGCCTTTTTGACGTAACGCCTTGATATGTTTCCAAATAGCTGTGCGCGAAACATGGCAGGCTTCGGACATATCTTGTCCCGATACGAAACTACCTTGGTTTTGTCTCAAAAATTCTAGCACTTCATCACGCATAGTTTAGAGCCCCTTTCTTTGTCAACCCTAGGGTTTTACAATTCGATTTGTACAAGTGTACCTTGTAAAATGCAAGGATTATTTAAAAATAATTAATGTTATAATGTATATAGTATAAAGAGTATACATAAAAATAGATAACAATAATGCTATCTATTATCCTTCGGAGAGATATATGAAACAGTTTACATTAGAAGAGAAAAATCAAGTTTTAGAGAACCCTTTTATCCATATTCATCGAAAACTGGATGTACTACTCAACATAGGGAAGTTACTAATGGAATGTGGGGCAAATACAAATCGAATCATTGAGGAAATGCTAAAAGCCGCAACATTTATGGGAATTCCTCATGATTACTTAAATATCCATATTTCATATACCACTATTATGGTCAATCTATTACACAAAGAACGATCCATAACGGTCTTCAGAAAAACACCGGTTCATATTCCGAATATGGCTATGATCAATGCCGTATCAAAGCTCACATGGCGCGCCTTTGAGCGACATTACTCACTAACGACCTATGAACGACTAATTGCCAAACTGGATACAACTATACCGACGTATCCAAACTGGATAAAAGGACTAGCTTGTGCACTAGGATCGGCAGGTCTTGCATACCTTTACAGTGGCGATATTATCGCATTCATCGTTACTATCATATGTTCTAGTATTGGTTATTTTACGCGCACCCTATCAGGCAGATTAGGGCTTAATGAATATGTAGGAATCGCATTAGGCGGATTTGGTGCCATGATATCGGCTTACGCTTTTTATAGTCATGTAAATAATGAATCCTTACTATATGTACTCGTTTGCTGCACCTTGTTCATGATTCCTGGGGTACCATTGATCAATTGTGTCATCGATATCATTAATAATCATATTTTATCGGGCATGACACGAGCCATTAGAACACTACTCATCGTGGGTAGCATGACTTTAGGTATGGCCATGGCACTCTACTTTTAGCCCTGCACCAGCATTTAATTTTGTTGATATTAAACCTCATGTTATTTCCATAGAGCAAGTTATCGGTTCTTTTACAGCTGCAGCCGCTTTTGCGGTACTTTTTAATGCTCCTGTCAGACTATTAGTATCCATTGGTATTGGTGGCGTACTATGTGTATGTATTCGCAATATACTATCCGTAGAATTAGGATTTTCTACACCAGGTGCTACCTTTATTGGTGCTGCCATTATGAGTATTATTTTTGTAAAAGTTTCTACTTGGTTAAAAACATCTAGCACTATCATTATCGTACCATCTGCCATCGCATTAATGCCCGGTATACTGTACTACCGATTTCTCTTCGACATGTTACACATCAATGCATTAAATGATGCTAGTCTAATCCTTATGATACAAAATGGTGTAACTGGCACATTTACAACTATAGCTATAGCAATCGGTGTAGCTATACCAAATGTTTTGGCACAAAAATATTTGCAAAAACTAAAAGAACAACGCATGACAGAACTTCTTGCCACACGTCATATAAACGATGGACAGTAAAAAAGAGCTAGCCTTCTAAAAAGGCTAGCTCTTTTTCATTTGGACAAAATCCATTATTTAATTTCATTAGATGATGCTTCACTAAGATCTGCTACAGTACTAGTTGTTTCTTTAGCATCAACACTCTCTGGTACTATGCTACCTTCTACTTCAGAAGCTACTTTAGGCTCCTCAGCTTCAGGTTCTTTTGTTGTACCATATTTGTAAAGATTATCTACCGCTTTCGCATCGATTGTTTCCTCTTCTAACAAAGCATTTGCCATGTCATGTAAGAATTTTTCATTATCGCTAAGAAGTTTTGTTACATCTTTATAAGCTTCTTCTACGATACGATGAATTTCAGAGTCGATTTTCGCAGCGATTTCTTCACTATAGTTGCGCTCATGGCCTAGGTTTTTTCCTAAGAAGATTTGTTCTTGTTGTTCACCAAACACGATAGGACCAAGCTCATCGCTCATCCCCCAACGCGTTACCATAGCGCGAGCAGTATTAGTTACACTTTGAAGGTCCCCAGAAGCGCCTGTACTGATTTCATCTAAAATCAAGGCTTCTGCAATTCGACCACCAAGAGCAACTCGAATATCTGCTAATAATTGAGATTTTGTTTTGTAGTTTTGTTCCTCAGTAGGAAGCATCATAGTGTAGCCACCAGCTGCACCACGAGGAATAATCGTTACTTTATGAACAGGATCTGCATGAGGCAATAGATGTGCCACGATAGCATGACCAGATTCATGGTATGCTGTCAATTTACGATCCTTATCGCTCACAATATGACTGCGGCGTTCAGGTCCCATACTAACTTTTTCACTGGCTTCTTCAACTTCAGCCATAGTAATTACTTTTTTGTTAAGACGAGCCGCCAAAAGAGCTGCTTCATTTAACAAATTGCTCAAGTCTGCACCAGTAAAGCCTGGAGTTTTCTTCGCAATTATTTTCAAGTCTACATCATCAGCCAAAGGCTTATTACGAGCATGAACTTTCAAAATTGCTTCACGGCCGCGTAGGTCTGGACGACCTACAATAACTTGACGGTCAAAACGACCTGGACGTAAAAGTGCAGGATCTAGAATATCTGGGCGGTTTGTTGCAGCGATAGTAATAATACCTTCGTTGGCACCAAAGCCATCCATTTCAACGAGCAATTGGTTTAATGTTTGTTCACGTTCATCGTGACCACCACCAAGGCCGGCACCACGTTGGCGACCAACCGCATCAATTTCGTCTATAAAGATGATACATGGGGCGTTCTTTTTCGCTTGTGAAAAAGATCACGCACACGAGAAGCACCAACACCAACGAACATCTCTACAAAGTCAGAACCAGAAATCGTAAAGAATGGTACCCCTGCTTCACCAGCAACAGCTTTAGCAAGTAATGTTTTGCCTGTACCTGGAGGTCCTGCCAATAATACACCTTTCGGAATTTTAGCACCGATAGTTGTAAATTTGCCTGGATCCTTTAAGAACTCTACTACTTCTTCTAATTCTTGTTTTGCTTCTTCAGCGCCAGCTACATCTTTGAAGCTAACCTTTACATTGCCTTCACCCATCAATTTAGCACGGCTTTTTACCAAAGTTCATCACTCGGCCACCGCCACCTTGCGTTTGTTGCATGATGAAGAAGAACAATACTACCAAAATGATAATCGGAATAGCAGAACCTAACAAGCTCATCCACCAAGCTGGTTGCTCAGGTGGAGCTGCAGTAATTTCTACACCATTATCTTGTAAAGTTTTGATTAACGTTTCATCAGTTGGCGCATAAGAATTGAATTCTGTTCCATTTTTTTAGTTTACCTTTAATACCATGATCATTGGTAATCGTTACGGACTCAACCTTTTTCTGTTGTACTTGTTGAATAAATCCTGTATAACTGAGTTCAGATTTATTCGCACTTTGACCAGAGAAAGCGTCAATGGCGATAACGAAAGCGGCAATGATAAGTAAATAAAGGACGATATTTTTTGTAAATCGACCCAAAATATTACCCCTTTCAATAATAGTTTAGTGGCATAAACGAATTGAGTACATCTCGTTGAGAGATGCACTCATATATTATATCATATTTTTAATCTTGATACATTTCTTCCTTTTAAAAATACCTATATAAGGTAAGTGACGATATTTTTCTGCATAGTCTAAACCATAGCCGATAACAAAGTAGTCAGGGATGACAAACCCCACATAGTCTACTTCTACATCCATTTTACGGCGTTCAGGCTTATTCAACAACGCTGCAAGGCGTACACTTTTAGCTCCACGAGCATGTAAATTTTCTAGCAAGTAATGTAATGTTGTACCCGTATCTACAATATCTTCTACAACGAGTACATGCTTTCCTTCTACAGAGCGATCCAAATCTTTTAAAATTCGAACTACCCCTGTACTAGTTGTACCACTGCCATAGCTAGAGCAAGAAATAAAATCGAAGCTTACATCCACATTCTCATCGATAGAGCGAGCTAAATCTGTAAAGAAAACGATAGCACCTTTCAATACACCTACGAGAACTACGGATTCCCCTTTATAGTCAGCACTGATTTGACGAGCCTAATTCAGCCACACGAGCCTTTAATTGTTCCTCTGTATATAAAATATCTTTTGCATCTTGATGCATCTATATGACCTCCGCGATTCATATTAATGTTTGCAATATACCTTTATTGTATCACATTGAGCACTTACTTTTATACTTTTTATATTGAAAGTTTTCCTTCCCCAGTGTTAACAATGTCGAGTAATTGCTCTTGATGAGCAGTGGTAAGCTTGATTTCAGGATCAAAGATGCTCACCAGTCTTTGCCACAATCGACGTTGGATAGCCAACGGCTTCTTACGTAACCCCCTACGAGATATAAACGCGCCCTCATCAGAGATAGTTACTAACTCATCAAACGCCATATCCGTTAAATTAGAAATAAGAGAAATGTCTTCGCGTACAGAAGCCCCTAGCCTTACTATGGCATCGATAACGATAGGATTAATGGCTTTTAACTCAGGTATAATGCGATGACGAATTCTATTTCTTTGATATCGTACATCCTCATTTGTACTATCTATACAGTAAGAAATATCTTTCTCTTTTTAAATATAGAAGTAATTCTTCTTTTGTGACATCTAACAGAGGTCTTACTACTGGAACAGTATAATCATTACTAACAACGGCCATGCCTGTCAAACCATTAAGTCCAGTCCCTCTAATAAGATGTGCTAAAATTGATTCTGCTTGGTCATCTTTATGATGAGCTACTGCAATATAGTCATACCCCTCAGACTGTGCTATATCGGTTAGCCATTGATACCGAACTTGGCGGCCTATAGTTTCCTCTGATAGCTTTTGAGCTTGACTCAATTTAGGCACGTCAAAGACAGCCGTATAAAATGGCAGTCCTAGTACGTCCGCTTGATTTCGTAACCATAGGACCTCATCCTTACTTTCAGGACGAATACAATGATCTACGATAGCAACTCCAAGCTCATATACTGTATGGCGATGTGTAGCAATATCTTGCAATAAATGCAATAAAGCCATCGAATCAGGACCACCAGAACAAGCTACCAAGATACGACAATTCTCAGGAAATATATCATGTAATTTTAAAGTGTGATTAACGGTTCGAATGAGTGCTTTCACATTCACGGGCCATCGCCTCCATACCATCTTGGTCGCTCACAAATACATGAGGGACCTCATAGGAATCCATAAAGGACGTTAAAATCTCTGCCCCAGCAACAATAATGTCGGCACGCCCAGCGGGTAAACCTTTTACTTGTAGTCTCTCATCACGACTCATATACCGCAATTTCATAATAATGCCTTCCACCGTTTCACGGCTCAATTTATGACCTTGTACCTTTGTGCCATCATAATGGTCTAAACCTAAATCAATAGCAGCCAAGGTTGTTAGGGTTCCTCCAATACCGATAAATTCACCAAATTCACCTTCAATCATCATCGGATCCCAAAGAAAACGGGTTTCCTCCCACACTCGTTGAGGCCCTTCGTCAGATATAGATTGAAGGCGTACCGCTCCCACAGGATAAGAACGGCTCCAGTACACTCCATCCTTGTTACCTAATGCAAGTTCTGTACTACCTCCACCAATATCAATGGTCGTATAATGACGTCCATCCTCTAATTGATTTCCTAAAGCGCCATAAAAGCCATACATGGCCTCTTCAGCACCAGATAAAATTCGCCACTCCATGGGACAGTATGTCATTAATACGTTCCATAAATGCAAGTCCATTAGCCGCTTCACGAACAGCGCTCGTCGCAAAACCAAAGCAATAGTCAGCACCGTATTCATTTGCTATTTTTTGTATATCCGTAAAGGCTTGATAGGATGCTTCCATGGATTCATCTCGCAAGGTACCATCTGTATTTCGTTGACCTAAACGAGTAGTCCACAACTGCTTAGGCTCATAACGCCACTCGTTATTCTCATAGGTAGCCAATAATAAACGCACCGAATTAGAGCCAATATCGATAATTGCTAACTTCATAATTGCTCCTTACATATAAATAGCATTTTCCTAATACTATTATAGCGTTAATACTCTATACATAAGTAAAGAGATGGCTGGATGCCATCTCTCACTATTAATCTCGACGACCACCTCGGCCTCCGCGTTTTCCTTCGGTATTGCGTTTTTAAATCGTGTAATCGTTCATTGCTATCGCGCAAGAATGATTTCATCTTCGCTTCGAAAGACTCTATGCTTTGTTTCGATTGAACACGATGAGGACGTTTTTCTTCGTCCATCCCCTCTTTAGGTTGTGTTTGACGAATGGAAAGTCCTATTTTATTACCATCAATAGATAAAACCTTAACCTTTACTGGATCCTCAACCTTTAAAAAGGGTATTAATATCTTCGATATATCCATGAGCTACTTCAGAAATATGAACTAACCCTGTTTGCTTTTCTCCTAAATCAACAAATACGCCGAATTTTGTAATACCTGATACGGTACCATCAATAATGTTACCAACTTCGATTGCCATGCAACCTCCTAATTAATGCGGAAACCTTAAACTACAAACTGATGCAAAGAAAAAATAATAGAATACACTCTATTTTACATATGGTACTTCACCAGGCTTTACCAATCCTAACTCCTCACGAGCAACCCCTTCTATGGTCTTTGGATCTTGTAACCTAGCCTTTTCCTGTTCTAACTCTTCATTTCGCTGCTGTAACTCTTGCAATTGTTGCTCTATATGTTGTTTTTCTTGATATACAGCCACCAAGCGATAAGCCTGCCCTAACAGTAACAGCACCATAATCCCTATGCCAATTCGCTTGATCCACATGAGGATAATACGCTGATCCTGTGCTTTGCGATTAGGACGAACCCGTTTGCGTGGCCTTTTTGGGCGTTGTACATCCATAGTGTCCTGAGTCATAATGTCCCCCAAATATTCATCATCTGTATACTGTCATTTTTAGATTATACCACATAACAGAGCTTGGGACTAAAGAAAATTACAGATATTTCTCATTAAGAACGGTAACATAAATCCGTATAAATTTTAAAACTCCATATGCAATGTAAACTTTCTATATACAAAAGTAAACATCCACTTACATAGCCTCAGCCTTTGCAACATGTTCACGAATGACAGCACAAGAAGCTTTAAATAAGGCTAGCTCTTCATTGGTTAGTTGCAGTTCAAAAACATCTTCGATACCATCTTTACCAATAACAGCAGGAGTAGATGCAAATATTCCTTCTTCTCCATATTGTCCATTTAAATAACAGGAGCAAGGCAATACCTTCTTTTCATCATGGAATACGGCGCGAATCAATTCTGTGGTAGCACTCGCAATACCAAACTCCGTAGAGCCTTTACCAGCTAGTACATGATAGCCACCAATTTTAACATCATCTAGTACTTTTGTATGGTCAAGTTTAGGGAAATCTATGAGGTAGCTCTCGATATAATTCTAAAAGTGGTTTACCTTGTACACAGACATGGGACCACGGCACCATGGCACTACCTCCATGTTCACCTAAACAGTAGGCCATAATAGAGCGATTACTAATAGTAAAGATATGAGCTAATTCTTTTTGTAATCTAGCTGAGTCTAGCGCTGTTCCCGTTGAAATGATACGCTTAGGATTCCACTCAAGATGTTTACATAAATAGGTAGCTACCACATCAGCAGGATTAGAAATTGAAATGATGAAACCTTGAAAAGAAGACTTCTTAATACGTGGAATAACGTCTTTTAGTACAGCCACTGTTTCACCAAGGCTCTCAAGGCGATCCTGATACAAATTCGGCAAAGGCCCCGCACTAAAAACGAGGATATCACAATCTCCACATTCTTCAATAGGACCTGATGTAGCAGTTACTTGATGTGGAATATAGCTAACGGCATCATTAATATCCATAGCTTGCGCCTGAGCTTTTTTCTCGTCAATATCCATCAAATATAATTCATCAACCTCACCTTGCAAGGCTAAAGAAAATGCCACATGAGAGCCTACATGGCCAGTGCCAATAATACCTACCTTACGTAACTTCATAAGAGCCTCCATACCTTAGCATAAAACGATAGCATATCCTCAAATGCCAATTATTTAAATCACGTATATCTGTATATGATTTATCTTAATAGAATCATAACTCATTTAAATTCATCTCATCCAAATTGAGTGGGAACAAATCTTTTCCTTCCATCGCTTGAGGAGATTTTTTCTAAATATTGTTTACGCATGGACCATAAAATATCCAAATCTGTAGGATCCAATTTTAGATAATGCATATATCATAGTAAAAGTCAGAACCATAGTGTCCCACGTAAGCTATCAGGTACACCCTTAGAGCCTTCACCACTAATGCGGTTATTAAAGAACCCTTGGATACGACGATTATCTAAATCTATAATAATAAAACCTGATCCATCATACACATATAATGTATGATTAACACGTTTTAATGCACGTACTGTATTCGTAATAAAATACTGGTCCTTCAAATCAATGAGGGACGACTCATAACCAGAATGGTAAAAGTCACCATAATAATGGGCCCCTCCATCAGTAGACTCCAACAAGCCTTTAAATTCTTTTTGCTCTTCAGCACTGAAATCGGATAAAGATTTTAGCTTTGTTATATTCCGTAAACCTCGTTGGTAATCATCCGATTTAGTTGGCTCTATATGTTGCCCCCTAAAGGTTATTGGCATTAAACGAAGTGCATTATCAGATAAATTATAAATCCCTAGTCCTTCATAACCTAAGAAATACACTTGTGATCCACTAGTCTTCATAGCTAATATTCGTTTTGAAATAATGGCATCACTAGAATTAACCAGTGTATGCGCTTCTGGATCAATACGTACTGTTTTACTATCATAATTTGCTCCTACAGCAAGCCAGTAAGATATCCCCATTATAATAAGTGCCAGTACAAATAATCCAATACGTTTTATATTCATCTACGCTCTCCATGACTTTCCAATCATAAAACGTAAAAGCATGCGTACAATATGTATCGTGTTTACAGTGTATCTAACATTAGATTATATACGATTCTAGCTTATACACCCAATTGAGCTAATCGGTCAGCAATCTTAGTCCCTTTATATGTGAATGTTGGTAATAGCTGAGATAGCGGTTCTAGTACAAAATTACGATTCCAAAAATGAGGATGCGGTATCACAAGACTTTCATCACACAAAGAAATCATCTTCCCCTCTATATCGTACACTAAAATAATATCCAAATCTAATGTGCGAGGGCCCCAATGAATCAATCGTTTTCGTCCAGCCTCCTGCTCTAATTGCTGAATAAGGCTGAGCATTTGATGTGGATCTAGAGTGCTTTCACAAGACCATACGCCATTAACAAAGGTATCTTGTTCCGTATATCCCCACGGCTCAGTTTCAATCAGAGGAGAAGTGACTAGCCTGGAAATTGCCCCATGATGTAGTAAGGATTGAAAAGCAGAACTGATGTAGCCTCTCTTATCCCCTATATTCGAGCCTACACTGATGTAATAGGTATACATCAAATTTGTCCTCTTGTGGTGATAACCTCAACATAATCCAAAATACCTGAAATCGGTACAGATGGTTTACGCACCGTTACAGAGAGACCTACGATACCTTGATAATGTTGGTACAAGGAATCGGCGATAAGCGCCCCTAATCGTTCTAACAGATTATGCTTTTCACCAGTCATAATTGATTCTACAGATTTCATATACCTCTACATAATTGATGGAATCCTCTAATTGATCACTTTGACCCGGCCTTTTGTAAGATCAGTTATTATTTCTACATCTACAAAAAATCGTTGTCCTTGTTCTTGCTCAGATGCCAAATTTCCGTGGTATCCGTAGAATGCCATATTTTTTAAAACGATTCTATCCATTATTCACCTCGTAACAAGCCGTCTGCTACAGCTAAGGCGCGTTTGTGCATTTTCACATTGTGAACACGCACCATATCAACGCCTTGGAATACGCCTGTAATACAAGCAGCTACCGTACCTTCATCGCGATCTTCCGGAGGCAATCCGCCTAACATAGATCCGATGAAACGCTTGCGGCTTGGAGCAAGCAAAACAGGGTATTCATAAGCGGTTAACTCACCCAAGCGTTGCATAACTTCAATATTTTGTTCTTCAGTTTTACCAAAGCCAATACCTGGGTCAAGCCAGATTTGTTGTGGCGTTACACCCTCTTTCAACGCTTTATCAATAGCGCAGAAGAAGAAAGCTTTCATATCTTCAATGATATCACCATAGTTTGTATCATTACTATTATGCATGATGATAACAGGTACCTTATATTTAGCCACCACCGCGGCCATGTCAGGGTCATAATGTAAGCCCCATACATCATTTAGAATATGTGCCCCTTTTGAGAAAGCATATTCTGCGGTTTTTGCATGATATGTATCGATAGATACAGGAACGGTAGAGACCTTTAACACAGGTTCTATCAATAAAGAAAGACGTTCTATTTCTTCGTCCGTAGTCAAAGGTGTAGAACCTGGTCGTGTAGACTCAACGCCTAAATCGATAATATCTGCACCATCTTCAATCATTTGTTTCACATGAGCAGTAGCTGTTTCTGGTGTATTAAATTGCCCCCCATCAGAGAAGGAGTCAGGTGTACCATTCAGTATACCCATGATAAGGGTACGATCACACAAAGATAAGCTTTTGCCATCATTCCATGTATAATTTCTACGTTTAAACATTTACCTGTCCTCCGCCTAACATTGCCAACGCTTCATCCCTTACTGTACCTGTTTCAGCTAATACGCCTCGGCTTTCTAATGTAATTACCTTTGAATCTTGCTGCATAGTTCCTTTAATAAGCATACACAACTGAGTCGATGTAATGCGTACAAAAACGCCATGAGCAGATAAATCATTCATTATCGCATCTGCTAATTCAGATGCTAACCGCTCTTGTAATTGCGGTCTGCGACTGAGTATATTAACAACATCTTGAAACTTACTGAGCCCTGCCACACATCCATCCTTAGGTTGATACACAATATCTACAGTCCCAAAGAATGGCAATAAGTGATGCTCACACATAGAGTAAAAGGGAATCCCTGTAACCGCTATAAGACCTTTGTAATCGGTACTAAACGTTTCACCCCATACCGATTTTGTTTCGACTCCTACGCCACTAAATAATTCACTATATAATTCTGTTACACGACTTGGTGTCTTTTCTAACTCTGGTGCCTCTGTATCAACAGATAAAGCCTCTAAGAATTGCTTTATCCCGTCATTTGCACGTTGATTCATCGGTCCTCCTAAAACAATCTTTGTCGTCCAATCTTCAATATTCCAAATATCCGTAACCCAATCTTGATAGAATTCAGGCTCATGACTTACCAATACAATTGCACCTTTAAAATCACGTAATGCTACGGCTCAGTTCTTCTTTTGCATATATGTCTAAATGGTTGGTCGGTTCGTCTAGGACCAACACATTGTACTTATTCTGCATGAGCTTACATAGGCGAACCTTCGCATTCTCACCACCTGAAAGTACGCGCATTTGAGACGTAATATGTTCATTTGTAAGCCACAACGAGCTAATGCTGCACGCACCTCTGCATTTGTCATCGCCGGATATTCATTCCAAATATAATCTAACGCTGTTTCAGAATTAGATGGCGTATCCTCTTGGGCAAAATAGCCAACTTGTAAGAATTCACCTTTTACCAACTCACCACTAACAGGCTTTAATAGACCTAAAATAGTCTTCAACAACGTTGTTTTACCTAAACCATTGACACCGCGAATAGCAATTTTTTTGTTTCTTTCAATTTGAAAGTCTACTGGTCTTGTTAATGGTTCATCATAACCTAATTGCAATCCAAAAGCCTCTACGATAAAGCGACTTGGTGTACGGCCTTCTTTAAAGCCAAAAGTGGGCTTGATATACTCTTTTGGCTTTTCTAGAATTTCCATCTTTTCTAAGCGCTTTGCTCGAGAATTTGCCATACCACGTGTTGCAACGCGCGCTTTATTGCGCTGAATAAAGTCTTCCATACGCTCAATCTCTTGCTGTTGACGTTCATACGCCTTAGCTGCTTGCGCTTTTTTCACCTCGTAAGCAGCTTGGAACTGATGATAATCACCAGTATAACGCGTAAGCACCGCTTGTTCGATATGGTAAATAACATTGACTACGGAGTTTAAAAACTCCATATCATGAGAAATCAAGATAAAGGCATTTTCATAATTTTGCAAATAGTTTTGCAACCACTGAATATGCTCCACATCAAGATAGTTTGTCGGTTCGTCTAAGAGCAAAATAGTCGGTTTCTCTAGTAATAGTTTTGTGAGCAAAACCTTGGTACGTTGACCACCGCTGAGCTCTGTTACATCTCGATCTAAGCCGATATCCATAAGTCCCAATCCGGCAGCGGTACGCTCAATAACCGCATCAATTTCATAGAACCCACGTTGCTCAAGAATTTCTTGCCATTCCCCTACCTGTTCAAGTAGCTTATTCATTTCATCTTCGGATACATCACCCATGCGATTATACGCATCGTTAATGATTTTGCTCCATGACGAACAAATCATCAAAAGCACGTTGTAATACATCACGGATGGTCATACCTTTTTCAAGAACAGCATGTTGATCCAAATACCCAACAGTTACCTGATTGGACCATTCAATTTTGCCTTCATCAGGTGGCAATTTACCTGTAATGATATTAAGAAACGTAGATTTACCTTCACCATTTGCACCAATGAGGCCTACATGTTCACCTTTTAGCAAACGGAATGATGCATCATCTAAAATTTGTCGCGCTCCAAAACCATGAGTTACATTTGAAACGGTTAAAACACTCATATCTATCTCCACCGGAATAAAAGCCGTCTTGTTGAAGACGGCTTATTTCATACTTACTTAAATATTATATCTATTGTACCTTTTTGACCTCTATATGTCAAAAAAATTGAACTTACTTTACACATCGCATAACGCAAGGCTACAACAGCCATAATCTTAGCACCCTTAATCGCTTGGTGCTAACCCATAGTCAGATCCAGCTGCACAAGTAAATTCTGGCGTATGCGCTTCTAAACCTAATCCAATCTGCAAGGTAGGCTGTGCTGTTGGTACTTCGTAGGACACATTACCTACATCAGTACTACCATCAGCCTCATCATCAGGTAATATACGAGGTACCTCACCGAACTCAGTCATCACAGCCTTTAAAGAGATTTAATAACTCTTTTATCTTGACGCATATCCTTAAAAAGTGGCTCATAATGATGCATTTCAACTTGAGCACCATAGGATGCTGCAATCTCTTGAGCAGCCGCTTTGATAGCCGGCAAAATAATACCTTCTAAATCATCCACTGTACTACCACGAACAGTCATGCGAATCGTAGCCTTTGGTGTAACCACATTTGGCGCTGTACCTGCTTCGGTAAAAATGGCCCCCACAATAGCCCCTTTAGGAAAGGTTTTCTTTAACTCTTTTATTTTTTGATATAATTCTACCGCACAATCTAAGGCATTAATTCCTGAATCTGTTAAGGATGCAATATGACAGGAGCGCCCATGAAAGGTAACCTCTAGTGGGTGTGTCGCTAAGGATGTGCCCCCACCTCATTTTCACCGCCAGGATGAATAATAAGCGCCGCCTCATAGTCCCTTTAAATAAACCAGCCTCTGCCATATATACCTTACCACCGATAGTTTCCTCTGCAGGGCAACCAAAGAAAGTCGTTCCCCAATCCTGTGGCGCACTTTGACTGAAAGCAACAGCAGCACCTAAGCTCATCATGGCAATAAGATTATGACCACAACCATGACCGAGCTCAGGTAAGGCATCATATTCTCCTAAGAATGCGATTTTATATTTAGCATTACCTCTATAGTCGGCTCTTAACGCGGTTTGTAACTCACGTATATCAGTGAGCCCTACTTGAGATATAAAATTCTGTTTTTCTAAGAATTGGTGAATTGCCTTTACTGCTTTATGCTCATTCAAGCCCAATTCTGGATTATCGTGTAAATATAAGGAAACAGCACGTAATTCCCTGTGCCATACTATCTATGATGGCACAGGCACGAGCCTCTCGTTCTTGTAGTGTCATAACTCCCCTTATTATTATCTAATATCTTATTCCCTAATATTTTTATTACCTAATATCTCGGTAACTACTATTTTTATCTAATATCTATTTATCTGTTTGTCTGTTAACTAAAATCGTTCACCCAAAAGCTCTTATCTATTTCGTATAAGGATGAACGATGATGGTATTAGAAATATATCTAAAGCTAATCGTCGCTCCCTAGCGGTAAGGTTTGATGTGGTGAACCATGTCCCGTTGGCACATAGCATACAAAAGGATCTGGTAATTCTGGTTTTCTATTTTCCTCCATGTATCGCAATGTTTCATAACCCTAAAGTCATAATCACGTTCATCTTCATCTCCTTCACAATCTGTAAAGGTGCCAATCACTAAGCCTTTAATGCGGCTCAACAAACCACTGAGGCGAAATTGTTGTAACATACGATCCAGCTTATAAGGAGCCTCCCCTACATCTTCAATAAATAGTAAGGTATCCTCCCAAGATTCATCCTCTAAAAAATAAGGTGTTCCTGACAGAACGGATAATATCGTCATATTACCACCACGCAAAATCCCTTCTCCTAGCTCGGTACCAATCGCACCTCTAGGAGGTTCTGGCAAAGGTTCTATGACTTTTAATTTACCTTCTAAAACATTAAATAATGCATCAATATCTGCCTTACGCTCTGCTTTAAAATCTACCCCCATAGGCCCATGATACGTAATAAGGCGACTGTATCGATTAATAGCCATATGGAGCGCCGTACAATCACTGTATCCAATAAAAGCCTTACGATACTTGACGAATCGCTTTATAATCCAGTCGTTCTAAATAGCGCATCGTGCCATAACCACCCCGTAAAGCAAGCACCGCATCACAAGGAGCTGTAGTCATCATGTATTGAAACTCTGCGGCTTGCTCCTCAGGTGTGCCTCCATATAGCCCCTTTCTGCTTGCACTTTCACCCACGAGCACCTTATAGCCTTTAGCCTTACAAATTTCTTCTATTCTATGTAAATCTTCATCGCTAGCACTAGCAGGTGCCATAATACCTATGGTCATTCCCGGTGCCAAACGTTTTGGTTCAATCCAGTCCATATATCCTCAGAAAATACCTGTTAACTATATAATATCCCATCACAAAAGACTATATAATATTCCCATACAACAAAAAGACGTACATCAGGTGTACGTCTTAAGTGTATCTTATTTGTATGCTTTTTTAAAGTCAACAAGTCCCAATGTGGTCCAGAAATAATTTTGAATTGTTCCGTTTGTCACATATGGTTGTGTTGTAAAGTACAACGGCATAACAAGAGATTCATCAAAAATCATCTTTTCTGCTTCATGCATCAACGCATCACGAGCCGCCCCATTTGGAGTTGTACGAATACGTGCAATCAACTCATTATACTCATCACTATGATACTGACCATCGTTATCTTCAGCAGAGAATACCTCTAAAAAGTTTTGTGGATCGCTATAATCGGCAACCCAAGAAGCGCGAGCTACTTGGTACTTGCCAGCTTCACGGTCTGCCAAGAATACCTTTGTCTCTTGATTTTGTAAGCGTACATCTGCGCCAAATGCATTTATCCATGCATCTTGAATCGCTTCTGCAATAGCTTTATGTAATTCACTTGTATTATACAAAATCGTAATTTGCGGCAATGGACGATTCTTGCCATAGCCAGCCTTTTTCAGGATTTCCTTGGCTTGCTCTACATCTTCGTATACGAGATAGCTACCAGCTTCACGGAAGTCTTCACGACCATTGCTTTCAAGCATACCATATGGTACGAACGCATAAGCTGGTTCTTTACCGCCTCTAACAATATTATTAACAATGTTAGCACGGTTGATAACCATAGAAAAGGCTTTACGCACATCTGGATCTGTGAAAGGTTCTGCTTTAACATTGAATACGTAATAATAGTTACCAAGCATAGGTCCAATATGTAATAGGCCGGCTTCTTCTAGACGTTTTTGATCCGCTACAGGAGGCTCAACCGTCATATCAGCTTCGCCACCTTCAACTAAGGTAAGGCGTGTACTTTGAGACTCACTAATAGGCCAATTCATTTTCTCTGTTTTCACAGATTCTGCGTCCCAATAGTTTGGATTCTTAATGAAATCCATTTCCCCATTATGCTTCCAAGAAAGTAAACGATATGGACCATTAGATACTATTGTTTCTGCATTAGCCGCCCAGTTTTCGTGAGCTTCTACTGCTTTTTTACTCACTGGATAATAGCTATGAGACGCTAATAATTTCAAGAAATAAGCCGTTGGATTTTCTAAGGTAACTACCAATGTATCCTCATCAATAGCTTTAACCCCAACATCTTCAGCTGCAGCTTTCCCCGTATTAAAAGCTTCACCATTTTCCAATACATATAACATATATGCATTATCCGCATGGACTTCAGGGTCTAATACGCGCTTCCAAGCGTATTCAAAGTCATAAGCCGTCAAAGGCTCTCCATTGGACCATTTTAAATTAGGTCGTAAATGGAAGGTATACTCACGACCATCATCGGAGATGTCCCAATTTTTAGCAAGTGCTGCTTCAGGTTCACTTTCATCATTCAAACGAACTAGACCATCGAATAATTGAAGTTGAACCGTAGCCTCCGGAGAGGTAGTAGACTTTGCGGGATCCAATGTGGATGGTTCCTGCTCAATAACATAGCGGATTGTGTGTTCATCGATTGGTTGAACACCACGAGGGTACCCAAATACGAATAAGAGTACGCTCACCCCTAGAGCGAGGACCATGAGTTTTAACAAGTTTCGTTTATCCATCATGGCAATGCTTCCTCTACAAATTCTTTCATGATGCGCCCAACTCGAGCGCCTAACTCTTTACCTCGGTCATTATCGATATCGCTCATTAAAAGGATAAAACAGAAATGACCTCTAAATGTTTCTATTACACCCCCATCATGCTCTACACGATCAAGGGATCCTGTTTTATGGTGAAAGCGTATGCCTTCTCCCCAGTAAAATGGTAAGATATCACGGAATTGTTGGCGACCTAAAGATATTCCACATTTCTCGGCCATAAGCATCTCTATCACGACATTCAAAAATGTGTTTATACAAACGAGCTAACGACATAGCTGTAATGTGATTATCACGACCTTCAGCTAGGGCGTTAAAGTCCATCATCATGCGATTAAGCTCCATCTCATCCACACCAAGCTTTTCTGCACGAGCATTGATATTTTCCATGCCGAGCACTGTGATGAGTAGATTTGTTGCGATATTATCACTAAGAACCATCATGAGACGGCATAACTCAAGATATGTAAAACTATGTTTACCAACTAACTCTTGTAGTGCGCCGCCACCTTCAACGCGTGGAGTTCTAGATAAAGGAACTGTATCATTAATGTCCAATTGCTCCGTACGCGCTAAAATGAAAGACATATTCCATGATAAGTACCTTAATTAAACTCGCACTAGAATGTACAGTATTTTTCACCTCTAGCTGCGATGAGTGTTGGTTCCTCTTCATCATCAAATTGTAGCACCGCATAAGATATATTCCCTGCTGGTGCCAATTCTTTAATGACTGTATCTAGTTGATGTTCCAAGGACTTGCCAACAATTAGTTTTTCCATACTATTCTCCCATTATATGTGCCAGCATGCGATGCGGCGATCTGCCCAATCTCGAAGTGGCGGACGTTCTGTAAAACAACGACCTTCCGCTTCTGGACATCGACCACTAAACAGACACCCTTTTGGTGGGTCTAGTGGATTTGGTGGATCCCCTTTAAGAGGTGCCCCAATTGGTGCATGTGGCATAACTGGACCATTTAAGGCCGTCAATGCACGGGTATACGGATGCTGAGGGAATTCATATAAGTCCAATGCAGGACCTTCTTCCATGACGGCACCTAAATACATAACAACCATGCGATGACTAATGTAGCGCACCATATTTAAATCATGAGAAATAAAGAGGTACGAAATACCATGTTGTTCTTGTAACCGTTCTAGTAATGTCATAATTTGCACTTGGATAGATACATCTAACGCAGAAATCGGCTCATCACAAATGATACATTGAGGCTCCATAATAAGAGCCCGTGCAATGCCGATACGTTGACGTTGCCCACCAGATAGTTCATGAGCATAACGCTCACCAAATGACATATTTAAGCCAACTTGGTCAAGCACCTCTTTTACACGAATCACGCGATCTCGGGGTGTATACTTTGGATTCAATTCTAAAGGCTCCTCTAAAATTGCATTAACCGTAAGCCGCGGATTAAGGGATGCATAAGGATTTTGAAATACCATTTGCATCACCGGGTGAACAGACTCTCTATCCACATAAGGGTTGATATGTCGACCATTCATATAAATAGAACCAGATGTAGCTTGATATAAACCCATCAAAGTGTAACCAAATGTAGATTTACCACATCCAGATTCACCTACGATACCTAGGGTTTCCCCTAGTGATTGATATAGACTCACGCCTTGTACGGCATGTACCGTTTGTTTTGGCTTTAAATAAGCCGCCTGACAGGGTGAACTCTTTAACGAGATTGTCAGTCTCCCATACGTAACTCATTAAAGTCCCTCCAACTTAGCTAACCAACATGTAAACTGGTGACTTTCACCAACATTTGTAACCATCGGAACCCGACTACCGCAGATTCGCATAGCCCATTTACAACGAGGATTAAATGCGCATCCACGAGGTAAATCAAATAGATCAGGTGGTTGACCTTCAACAGCCTTCAATTCACCGTGCCATTTACCTTGAGGCAATGCAAGCAACAGCCCCAAAGTATATGGGATGACGAGGCTCGCTAAAAATACCATCTACTGTAGCAGACTCAACACATTTACCTGCGTACATAACCATAACCCGATCACAAATTTGAGCAATAACACGTAGGTTATGAGAGATAAAGATGATACCAATGCCAGCCTCTACGGCTAACGTTTGCATAAGGCGCAAAATTTGTGCCTCTGTAGTAATATCAAGAGCTGTTGTGGGCTCATCACAAATCAAAATCTTAGGACGACCGGCTACCGCCATAGCGATACATACGCGTTGACGCATACCGCCACTCAACTCATGAGGATATTGAGACAAACGTCGTTCCGGTGTAGATAGGCCCATCTTCTTCAACAAATCGATGGCAATGGCCCTTTCATCGTAATCTTCACCATACGCATTTGTACGATGGATAACCTCATACATTTGCTCCTCAATGGTCATGATAGGATTCAAGGAGGTCATAGGATCTTGGAACACCATGGCAACCGTCGTACCACGAAGTTCATTCCAATCATCTTCAGTAAATCCTAAACAATCATGACCATCAATCATGAATGTATCCGCTTTAATTTTAGTTTTACCATATGGCAATAAGCCCATTAAAGAGTTAACTAAAACGGATTTACCACACCCAGATTCCCCGACTATACCTAAAATCTCACCAGGGTATAAAGAAATATCTTGATTGCGAATAACTCGCAACGGACCTTGGAAGGTATTGATGGTAATAGATACATTACGTACATCAACAATAGCATTATTCATTATCTATCTCCTTCCTTAGGGTCTAATACATTACGTAAACCGTCGCCAAAAAATGCGAAACCAAGCATGGTAATACTAATAGCAACAGCTGGGAAAATCAATTGGAACGGATAAGAGCGCATGCTACTAATACCTTCAGAAGCTAGTACGCCCCAGCTCGCCATAGGTGCATTTACACCTAAGCCGATAAAACTAAGAAATGCTTCTGTAAAAATAGCCTCTGGAATGGCCAATGTTAAAGTAATAATGATCGGTCCTCCACAGTTTGGTAAAATATGACGTAATAAAATTCGACGCTTCGGAATACCCATAGCTTCTGCAGCGATGATGTATTCTTCGTTTTTAACTTTCAAAATTTGGCTACGTACGATACGGGCCATATTAAGCCAATACGCAATACCTAATGCTACGAAAATAGATGTAAGACCAGGTCCAAGTACAACCATCAACAAGATAACGTATAGTAAAAGTGGAATGCCGTACAAAACATCTACAATGCCCATCATGATACGGTCTACTTTACCACCCATATAACCTGCAATACCGCCATAGGCAACGCCGATTACAAGGTTGATGAAAGCTGCCACAAAACCAATGGTTAAGGAAATACGCGCACCATACATAACACGCGTATAAATATCACGGCCCAATGTGTCCGTACCAAACCAATGACTAAAGCTTGGACTTTGGTTCGCATCGATTAAAGATTGATCCGCATATGTATAAGGTGAAATAAGTGGCCCTAAGATAGCGAGTACAATCATCACCAAGATGATGCTCGCCCCGACTACGGCCAAACGATTTACCTTAAATCGCTCCCATTTACTAGGACGCTTTATAAAACTAGTAATCTCTTCTTGAGGGGCCCGTTCAATAGGTAAAAAGTCTTCCTTATTCATCTGTCCCCTCCTCTGTTGTAACTCGTGGATCGATTAATGGATAAATCATATCCACCAAAATATTAAGAAATACCACAAGAGCACTATAGAAAATTGTAATACCAAGAATAACTGTATAATCACGGTTATAAATTGATGTTACAAAAATACTGACCTAACCCAGGAATCGCAAAAATCGTTTCAACGATAAAGCTGCCTGTTAACAAAGCTAGCTGCCAATGGGCCTAAGTATGTAATAACTGGCAAAATCGCATTACCTAGTGCATGACGAGTCAAAATGGTCCAAGAACCTAGACCTTTTGCACGAGCTGTGCGAATGTATTCTTGTTGATACACGTCAAGTAAACCACTGCGCGTTAAACGAGCAATAAATGCCATCGGTTGCGCTGCCAATGTCAACACGGGCAACACCATATAAGATGGGCCACGCCATAAAGCCACAGGGAACCAGCCCAGTTCAAAGCCTACAATGTATACAAGGACAGCACCAATAATAAATGTAGGCACAGATATACCGATTGTAGATAATACAGTCACCGCATAATCCACAATACTATTAGGTCTCATGGCGCTGATAGCACCAGCTGTAATACCACCAACTACAGCTACCATTAAAGATAATAAACCGAGCTGCGCGGAAATTGGAAATGCATCGCTAATAATATCGTTTACACTACGGCCTTCATACTTAAATGATGGGCCTAAGTCACCTGTAATGACGCCACCTAAATAATCTCCATACTGTTTCCACACGGGATCATCAAGATGATATTTAGCCTCAATGCTCGCTTTCACCTGAGGCGGTAATTTTTTTTCTGTTGTAAAAGGCCCTCCCGGTATTGCATGCATTAGTGCAAATGTTACGGTAATGATGACCCATAAGATTATGATTGCGCCACCTAGACGTCGAAATACATACCTCGTCATTGTCACTTTCCTCCATAAAAAGTCTATTCGTTTTATTATACTACATTATGAAGCTAATTTCATGATTAACATCATTACATTTACAGAAAGCCTTACATAACGTACAATAAAATATATATTTATTTGGAGGTGTCTATGACAGCAGTACCTAGAGTTTTAACAATTCAAGACATGAGCTCTATCGGACGCTGTGCCCTTACCGTTATGATTCCTATCATCAGTGCCATGCGCTGTCAGGCGGTTCCTTTGGCAACAGCGGTACTAAGCAATCACTTAGAGTATCCACACTATGAATTCGTAGATTTATCTGCTCATATGAGAGATTTTATGGACTGCTGGGATAAAAACGAAATTGACTTTCACGCTATCGTAAGTGGATTCTTGGCATCACCAGAACAAATTCACCTCGTCGAAGAAGCTATCAATCGATTTGCCTCTAATGGCCAGATGGTTATCGTCGATCCCGCAATGGCCGACGATGGTCGCCTCTATTCCATTTATACTCCTGATATGGTTGTAGCTATGCGCCAACTCGTATCTAAAGGCCCACATCGTAAAAGCCAAACTATACTGAGGCTTGCTTCTTATTAGATATTCCATTCTCGACAGACCCTATTAGTGAGGATGAATTGCGCAAACGGTGTAAACAATTACATCACATGGGCCCTGAAATGGTTATCATGACCAGCGTCCCATCGAAAACACATGCTGTTATTGCGGTCTATGATGGACCTACAGACTTTTTAAAAACATACTCTATTCCTCTGGTACCTGTAAAAGCTACAGGCACAGGAGATATTTTTACTGCTGTATTATCAGGTGCTGTAATGAGGGGATATTCTCCTTATGATGCAGCAGAACTGGCAATAAATTTTACTACTAAAGCGATTCAAGCAACGTTAGATACAGTACAATCACTGAAACAGGGAGTCGCATTTGAGCTAGTTTTGCCAGAATTAACTCAACTATAAGCTATAAATAAAGGGGAACTTATGGATTTACTTTATGTTGTATTACGAACACTGCTCATATGTACCATGGGTTTGCTCATTGCATTCCAAGGACGTCGCATGGGTTTATCGATTTTTAACTTAACGGGACGGTTAAATCGACTACAATTTATCATATGCTTCATCGCTTTAATGATTTTATTTCATATTGTCCACTACATAGATAACATGTTCTTGGACTTTGTCGTATCCCTACCTGCATATTGGTTGACTAGAGTCATTGTCTGGCTCTTATTAGCAACCCTCTTTCCATTATCTTGTGTCTTATTTGGCCGTCGTATTCACGACATCGGCTTCAATGCATGGGCAGGAATCCTCTGGTCGGTAATCATGATTTTCATCAATACCTACTCTGCCGTATCTCCATTCAATTACATGCTAGAGCTTTTTTTATATGGCTCATCGGCTTCCTATTCTGGGTATTGCCAGGACAACCTGAGCCTAATCAATACGGTAATCCCTCCATTTATGCCTGTAAATCAGCCAGCATATGAATCCATACAGACTCCTATATCAAGCAAAAACAAGAAAACCGCAAAAACCAGCTCGTAAAACGACGTAAAAACGATAATCAAAATTAATCACCTAATCAAAAAAACGTATCTCTCATATGATATGTACCCTCTTTTATTGGATATCCAGTAAAGAGGGGACATATCACATAGAGATACGTTTTTATATTTTATATTTCTTATGACATTAATTCATCAGTAACATCAACTCAATCAATGTACAACCCGATATAAGCAATAATAAACTTAACCTTTTGTTTACGCGCTCTATCATCATCTGCAATTTTAAGTCGATTTTGCAAGAAATCGCTTTATCTCGAATTTGCAACAAGAGGTGTTTAATTCGCTCTTGACTTTCATTGGCTGTATACTCATCACAATCAGATGTCAATGTAGCTTGTTGCATGAAGATGCGACGATGTAGTTTACGCATTTGAATTTTTGATATTGTTATGTACAAACGCACTTTGCCACTGTTTGCGAGAATCAAAATACATGTACAAATACCGCGGAATATTCATAACTAAGAAGGAAATGATGAAAATCCCCAATGAAATCAAAAAGTACGTGGAAAATGAAAACTCCAATGTTTCCGTCGGTAAGTAGTGATGCAAGATAATAAATGTAATCCATACACCAATTGGCAATAAAAGAACTGCTGCAATATCAATAGAACGAAGCCAGCTAGTACGAGTTGGCACATCAGGTACTGTAAAAGTATCTACAGGATCATGGAACGCATAGTAATCTAACTGCAACACAGATTGACTGGTACGCGGGTTCCCCAACAGAAACAGGTCCATTACTACCAATATGGCGCTCAGGCATGGGTATGAATTTCTTCACTTGTGTATTAGGTAATAAGTCAAACTGAATAATACCCTTCTTCTCAAAGCGTACAGTAGATCCTTTTTCTCCCAATGCAATAGGGTTAAAGAATATACCAAAGAGACTGAGACACCAGTTTCCCAACAAGTGTAAAATGGAGTTCAAAAATAAACCCACCTGTATCTATATTATTTGTATCAAGACGAATTGCAAAGATGATGAATAATCATCAAACCATAAATCCTCTAAGGTGAATTCCACATTAATCACATTCCCCCATTTTGTAATAATGGATAGGAATATTTGATTGTTTGGTTCAAATTCAAATGTTACAGCATAAAAGAACCAATGATTACGAAGAGCGGCACGCAACATGCGATTAACCATATCTTCTTCTATATATAATAAGCGATGGTCAAACAAATCTTGTTCTAAAGGTGCTTTTTCTAATACGGGCGCCTTATCCACCACCGCATCTCGATCAGATAATGCTTCATCCACCAAAGCTCGTAATTTGGTGAAGATTTTTAGTCATAACCCCTCCAAGGGTGAAAATAAATAGCTTTAACATAAAAATTATACCATATGTTGCATGATTTATCGATAAAAGTATACTACATATACTATTAAATATAAATATAATTAAAGCCCCTTTTTGCATAGCAAAAAGGGCCTTTATTACATAGTTAAACATTAGTCATATTATAATTTAATATTCATAATAAGATCTTAAATTGCAACATGAAATTAAAACATTGTCCAAATCTACAATCAAGCATTTATAATAGATACTTTTAAATGATATTTAGTTTTATTGAATACTTGCCATGGATAAATAACAGTATTCATAGAAACGACCCTCGAAGAGCTATCAATTCTTCATACGTTCCATCTTCAACAATTTGACCTCTATCCATAAATAAAATTCGAGTCCATTTGTTCTAAACCTTCCAATTGATGCGTAATATATAGACATGTCTTACCATCTACATAATGCATCAAGTCACGATGTAAAGCTTTTCTTGTTACTTGATCCAAGCCTTCTAAAGGTTCATCTAATAAAACGATTTTAGGATTGCGCAAGAACAATCTAGCTAATGCAACTCTTTGACGTTCACCACCACTCAAACCTTGCCCTCCACTCCCTACAATCGTATTCATACCTTCTGGTAATTTTTCAACTACCGATCGCAATGATGCACGGTTAATGGCTTGATCTAAATCCGCCATAGAAGCTTCAGGTCTTGCAAGGCGTATATTATCCTTAAAGGAAGCATTAAAAATATACGTATCTTGAGTTATAGTCCCCAATGCATTACGCCAAGTATCAATTGAAATATCTTTCAACTCCACCGAGCCTATACGAATGGATCCACCATAATCATATAACCTCTCAAGCATATTAAATAATGTCGTCTTGCCAGACCCACTAGCACCAACGATAGCAATGGATTTCCCTTGCTGAATATGTAGTCTGAGATTCTCATAAATATGGCGATATTCATCATAACCAAAGGATACATCTGTAAAAATAATATCATCATTAGGATTAAATGATTTTGGTGATATAGGTTCTACAATAGATATAGGCTCATTACTGAGAGCCATGAGACGACTTGTAGCAACTTTACTTTCTGCACCATGATGAACTGCCGCGATCATAGGTTGTAACGCTTCAAACCAAGCCTGCGTACCAATGGCAGCCACCGCTACCATAACACTAGCCCAAGCACCTGTTAACGCATTAGAAGCCATAATAGCTACAATAACTACAGTTAACTGAACACCGCCTATGAATAGTGTATTACCCATATTCATGCCTCGCTCAATAGTACCTTTTTGAGCATCTACATTACGCATCATATGCTGAATACGCTTATATACCATGTCTTCATTGCCATAACTAATCACATCTTCCAGACTATCCATAGTATCACTTAAAAGCGCTTTATAATCACCTTGTTGGGGCCCAATCGCACGTAAAGATTGTTTATTATGTGCATAAACGACCAAAGGTAGTATTACACCTAATATGAAGGCCGACAAAAGAATAGGTATAATCAAACTATTGTCAATTGTAGAAAGCTCCATATGCAATCAATATAGTCAAGGCAACGGCTGCTACGGGTGGAATCAAAGTGCGCAAGTAGAAGAATTGTAATACCTCTATATCCCCCATGATGCGTCCCAACATATCACCCTGCCCCAAACCGTTTGAGTATAGCAGGTGCCAATGGTTCCAAATGAGCATAAAACCACAAGCGCAAGCCATAGAGTCCTTGGAATGCCATGCGATGAGATGTATAGCGCTCAAAATAACGACATACAGCACGACTAACACCGAAGAATCGAACTCCTACGATTGCAAGACTTAAATAAGTGAGCCCTGGTTGCAATGCGGCAGATGCCAATAGCCAAGAGGATACTGTTAAAAGCCCCACATTCATGAACACTGTTAAGAACGTAAATAGCAAGGCCAATACTAATGACCACTTAGCGGGACTCAATACAGAAAACAACAACTTCCAACCTTGTATGCCCATATTAGAAACCCTTTTGCATTATCTTTAAAGGTTCTCAGTATATTTAACAGATTTATCAAAATACTCTGTGCCATTGATAGGTGTATCTATGCCCAATGTATTCTCTGAATCAAATTGCTTCCCAATATACAATGGTTCTTCAAGAGTTGCTGAAAATTGACCTAACCCAGATGTAACAAGTTCTTTAAAATACCCCTCTTCTTGAAGTAGGTCGTGATAAGAACCTTCTTGAATAATTAATCCATTTTTCAAGACATATAGTTTAGATGCCCAATGCATAGTTTGTAATCGATGCCCAATAATGATGACAATCTTATTTTCCATCAAACGCTGAATAGCCGTACTTATAATAGCTTCTGTTTTTACGTCTAGATGTGCTGTCACTTCATCAAGAATCAATACCTGACCCTTCCGGAGGAATGCACGAGCTAAAGCAATACGTTGCCGCTCGCCGCCACTAAGACCTAACCCACCTTCACCGATAACCGCATCAAGCCCATCTTGTTCTCGATTAATAACATCTAATAGCTGAACCTCTTTGCACGCATCGAGAATCTCTGCATCACTTACATCCATACCAAAGGATAAGACCTCTCGTAAGGACCCTTTCATAATATGTGGATGTTGAGATACATAGATAATTTGCTGACGCCACCAGTTGATATCTAAATCACATATATCAATGCCATCGATAGTAACTGTTCCTTTCGGAGCCTGTAAAAACCCACCAACAATATGGGCAATAGTAGATTTACCAGCTCCGCTTTCACCAACGAGCATAATAGGTGCATTACGCTCAGCCTGCAGCGTGATATGGTGTACCCCATTCTCACTATTTTTATAGGTGAAAGTTAAATCTTTAATTGCAATCTCCTGTATAGGCTTATCAAGTTTAGAATCACCACCTACTGGTAAAGGACGTGGACGATGCATGAATTCTTCGTATTTCAGAATAGATGTTTTCCCTGCCATCCCTGTATGGAAAGCAGCCCCCAATTGTCTAAATGGAGTATAGAACTCCGGCGCTAACAACAAAATAAAGAAGGCTGAAAAGAATGTGACTTTCACCATCTAATAAGGTTAGACCTAAATATACCGCAATCAGAGCAGTACTAATTGTACTCACTAATTCAAGTACTAATGCAGATAAAAAGGCTACGCGCAACACTCGTAAAGTGGAATCTTTAAACTCTTGAGATAATCGACCAATAACCTTAATTTGATCCTTTGCACGACCAAAGAGTTTTAGCGTAGTAATCCCTTGCAATACGTCTAAAAAATGCCCCGATAGGAAGCTCATACGCTCCCATTGTTCCTTATTTAATCGATCAGCTTGCTTCCCAATCAAGATCATAAAAAATGGAATTAAAGGCACCGTAACAATCAAAATAATACCAATTATTGGCAATGTATCTATAATGGCAATCCCCATAATAAGAGGAATCATAATAGCATATAAAATCTGCGGAATGTAACGTGCTATGTAAGCATCTACTTGTTCTAAACCATCGGTAAGCATATGGATGACATCGCCATGACGTTCCTTATGCTGTATACCGAGCTTAAACATATGCGCCAAAGAGCGTTCTCTAAAGGATGCTTTTACAGCACTCCCCAAATGATTTGCTACCGCCTCTTGAACATAATGAGCCACCAATCTCACAATAATAGCAATAAACAAATAAATAATGGTGTTCGTTTCGTCAGCTAGTGTATGCTCCAAAAATATAAGATTATTTATTAAGGTTCCAAAGAACCAGGCTTGCCCAACAATTGACAGACTTTCTATTAAACAGGTTAAACCGAGTAATCCAAGCCGCCCTTTATGTTCTAGCAGCGCTTTAAATGCGGTACGCTGTATCATACTATCCTCTATGGTAAATCAACTTTAAATATATAAAATCAAACAAATTTAAATCCCTATTAAATAGGCCTACAAAGAGTCCAAGTGAATCTAAATTTATCAATATTATATTCATCTTACCATAAAAGAGGCGTGCCGCTACGGCACGCCTCACATTAAAAATCTAATTTTTTTACTCACAAGAGTTATAAGGCTATTCTATTAATAATGTAAATCTTTTTCTGTTACACGATGACGGAATGTCCAATATACCCAAGATTGATAAACCAAAATGATTGGCACAAATACGAATGCTACACAAGTCATCAAAGTCAACGTGTAAGTAGAGTTAGCTGCATTAGTAATAGTCAAGCTCCACTCAGGATTCAAAGAAGAAACCATAATGCGAGGGAACAAACCTGCAAAGTATGCAGCTGTTACAGAAATAACAGATAAACAGCTGAATAGGAACCCCCATTTTGTATTCCGAGTGCGTGCTGCGCCCCAAGAAATGAGGAAGAACACGATAGTTAATGCAAAGCAAACTACAGCTAATACAGAATTAAACAAATCTGTATATACGTAAGTTGCACCTACCAATGCTAATGCACCGATAGCTGTAGGAACACCTACTACCAAAGAAGCAGCACGAGCGCGTTCAGAAATAGCGCCAGCTGTTTTAATAGAAGTAAATAAGCCACCATGGTATGTAAATACCAAAATGAACGCAATACCACAAAGTACTGTGTAAGGACTTAATAAATCAAAGAATGTTCCAACATATGTCATACTTGCATCAATTGGAGTACCTTGAATCAAGTTACCTACTGTAACACCCCATAATAGTGCAGGAATCAAGGAGCCAAAGAAGATGCAGTAGTCGAATGTTTTACGCCATAACAAATTAGGGCTCTTAGAACGAAATTCAAAGGATACGCCACGAATAATAAGAGCTGCAAGCATCAAGAATAGAGCCAAGTAGAAGCCACTAAATAATGTAGCATACACGTGAGGGAAAGATGCGAATAATGCCCCACCAGCAGTAATCATCCAAACTTCATTACCATCCCACACAGGACCTAAGGCATTGATCATTTGTCGACGTTCAACGTCAGTTTTACCAATGAATGGTAACAAAATACCAGTACCATAGTCAAAACCTTCTAATAAGAAGAAGCCAGCGAATAGTACAGTAATTAAGATAAACCATACCACTTCAAGGTTATTAAAAATTAATTCCATAATCTCGCCTCCTCTTTTTCAACTACATCATGAGATGGGTTGCCATCCGGACCTTTTTTAATGTGTTCTACAGCAAGATAGATAGCCGCGATAGCAGCCACGATATACACAAGTGTAAAGCCGATGATTGTAGTCATAATTTCTGGAGCCGTTACGGATTTAGACGCACCATCTGCAGTCAATTGCAAACCATATACAAGCCATGGTTGACGACCTGCTTCCGCTACAAACCAACCAGTGGAGTGAGCGATAAATGGCAATGGCAACATCCAGAACATAATTTTTAAGAATGTGCGGTTTTCAACAAGTTTATCTTTTGCATTTAGGATAAGACCTACAAAGGCAACAAGTAACATAAGAGAACCGGATGCTACCATGACACGGAATGTCCAGAAGATTGCTGGAACATCTGGAATATAGTTGCCAGGGCCATATTGAGCCTCCGCTTTTGCTTGAAGGTCTTTGATACCTTCTACCTTACCAGACGTAAAGGAGTTTTGAGTCAAGAAGGATAAACCACCAGGAATTTCAAGAGCATTTGTATTCTTTTGTGCCTTAGTATCAATGTTAGCTACTAAAGAGAATGGTGCTGGATCTTGTGTTTCCCACAACGCTTCCATAGCAGCCATTTTCATAGGTTGTACTTTTGTGATGTACTGACCTTGGTGATGACCAGCTAATGCACCTAAAGTACCGAATACTAGAGCGATAACCATGCCCCATTTAGCAGAGCGACGGTAGAAACTCTGTCGCATTATTGCGTAATAAGTGCCATGCACTGACTGCCATAATAATTACGCCAGCTGTTAATAAACCATTCAATACAATATGGAAAAATTGTCCAGGTACATAGCCATTTTGAACGATGATCAGGAAATTTTCCATCTCTGCACGGCCATTGCGTAATACAAAACCTACAGGATGTTGCATAAAAGAGTTTGCTACAAGAATCCAGAACGCAGATAGATTTGTACCTAATGCTACAAATGTAGCTACAAGGGCGTGAACACATTTATGTAAGCGATCCCAACCGAAAATCCAAACGCCCATGAATGTAGATTCCAAGAAAAATGCCATTAATGCTTCAAGGGCCAATGGAGCGCCGAAAATGTCACCCATAAAACGAGAATATTCTGCCCAGTTCATACCGAAATGGAATTCCTGAACAATACCAGTCACCACACCCATAGCAAAGTTAATTAGGAACAATTTCCCCCAGAACTTAGCCATTTTTTTGTATACTTCTTTACCAGTCGACACATAGGTCCACTCTAAAGCAGCAACAGTCACTGTCATACCTAGTGTGAACGGCACAAATAACCAGTGATAGATAGATGTTAGCGCGAATTGCAATCGGGCTAAATCTACAGCTTCAAACATGTGTTTTCCTCCTTAGAATAAAATACTAACATCACTTGACGAGCTTTTACAAAAAACCTTGCATCATTGCGACTGTAAAAAAAGCTCAAGCCTCAGCGATAATCAACTGTTCTCGTTGGGCAAGGGTCTTAAAATTAACCGCTTCCAACTGATTGACCAATTGATGCTGAATCACGCCCATTGCTTCATTTATAGCGCAATGCCCCTTACAAGACTTAGAGCAAGAACCTACATCATATAAACAACGTTGTAAATACGCATCCCCTTCTACGGCTCTAATTACATCAAGCAACGAAATCTCTTGAGGGCTTCGATTCAGGGCAAACCCGCCATCTACACCGCGGAAAGATTTCATAATTCCTGCTGCAATGAGACTACGCATAATCTTAAGCAAAAAGCGTTCTGGAATCAACTCTTGCTCAGCCAATACAGCACCAGTTATCTTCGAGCCCGAAGGTAGTAGCGCCATATGCAAGACCATGCGAAATGCATAATCCGTGGCCTGATTTAACTTCATAAAGTCTCCTTTCTCATGCACTCGGACAAACGTATTACTAAATCTAGTATAAATGAAATAAAACAATACTGCAATGGTATTGTTTTATTTATAACGAAAAAATTCACTTAGTTCTCATGCACATGCTTTATGTGATCAATGACTACTTTAATCTCCACAAAATACTTGATTATAATCGACTTTCAAAAAGACTGCTCTCACAAAGAACAGTCTCACATATATATTATTTTGTAATTTCTCTCACCAAATGACCCATTTCAGGAATGATGAGTTTGCTCATCGCTAAGGTAACAGCCCCTACAGAGCCAGGAATAGAGAAACATCAAAGTGTTATTCTTAACACCAGCTTCTGCACGAGATGCCATTGCTTTTTGTTCCCAATATCCTCCGTATAGGATAAATATCTAAAGATTTCACCAAAACCTGGAATATGCTTTTCATATAAGCTATTTACAGCCTCGATGGTAACATCTCTCATAGCAATACCAGTTCCCCCAGTAGATATAATGACATCAATAGACTCATCATTACACCATGGAGTCATAGCATTTATTATAGCATCACAATCATCAATTACAATTTTGCGATCTGCTACAATATGATTTGCTTTTTCCAAAAATTCTTGAACCTTTGTTTGCCCCCTTTATCAGTTTCTAATGTACGAGTATCAGATACAGTTAACACTGCAACACGTAATGGTCTTGCTACAACTTCGTAAGACATAATTCCTCCTAAAATAAAGGCATAATAGACGCCAATATCGGCCATCCATTATCGCGTAATGTATCACGCAATG
>BNJU01000488.1_pt1:95000-97128 | contig 97128 bp, 142 predicted proteins | sample 8539281 | NCBI WGS metagenome assembly BNJU01 (sample SAMD00202456, study PRJDB9452) | human saliva metagenome | isolation source: human saliva | place: Japan
AGACTAGCTGTCAAATACTAAATGGTGGAGACGAGGAGATTCGAACTCCTGACCCCCTGCTTGCAAGGCAGGTGCTCTCCCAACTGAGCTACGCCCCCGTAATGGGTTAACTTAAGTCTCGATAATCCATTCCGAAGAATCCGTTATCTTTTTATAAGTTTTACCTATAATTAGCTCTTGTGTCTGTACTCTACACAAAGTGTATTTCAAGTTATATGAGCCAACTGGTGGGCCTAGGTGGACTCGAACCACCGACCTCACGCTTATCAGGCGTGCGCTCTAACCAGCTGAGCTATAGGCCCATATCTGTAGATTGAGAGTCTTTACAGATCTCTCAAAACCGAACAATGTTAGGTGCCAAAGTGTCGACCTAAGTGACATCCAAGCTCTTGGCCTGGTGTATGTCTCCCTAGAAAGGAGGTGATCCAGCCGCACCTTCCGATACGGCTACCTTGTTACGACTTCACCCCAATCATCGACTTTACCTTAGACGGCTGGCTCCCGAAGGTTACCCCACCGGCTTTGGGCACTTCCGACTTTCGTGGTGTGACGGGCGGTGTGTACAAGGCCCGGGAACGTATTCACCGCAGTATGCTGACCTGCGATTACTAGCGATTCCGACTTCACGTAGGCGAGTTGCAGCCTACGATCCGAACTGAGAGAGTGTTTCTCGGGTTTGCTCCACCTCGCGGTATCGCTTCCGTCTATTAACTCCCATTGTAGTACGTGTGTAGCCCAGGTCATAAGGGGCATGATGATTTGACGTCATCCCCGCCTTCCTCCGCATTGTCTGCGGCAGTCTCTCATGAGTTCCCACCCGAAGTGCTGGCAACATAAGATAGGGGTTGCGCTCGTTGCGGGACTTAACCCAACATCTCACGACACGAGCTGACGACAACCGTGCACCACCTGTTTTCTGGCTTCCGAAGAAGAGGAACCATCTCTGGTTCTGTCCATCAATGTCAAGACCTGGTAAGGTTCTTCGCGTTGCGTCGAATTAAACCACATACTCCACCGCTTGTGCGGGCCCCCGTCAATTCCTTTGAGTTTCAACCTTGCGGTCGTACTCCCCAGGCGGGGTACTTATTGCGTTAACTCCGGCACAGAAGGGGTCGATACCTCCCTACACCTAGTACCCATCGTTTACGGCCAGGACTACCGGGGTATCTAATCCCGTTCGCTCCCCTGGCTTTCGCGCCTCAGCGTCAGTTTTCGTCCAGAAAGTCGCCTTCGCCACTGGTGTTCTTCCTAATATCTACGCATTTCACCGCTACACTAGGAATTCCACTTTCCTCTCCGATACTCTAGATTGGCAGTTTCATCCCATCACGGGGTTAAGCCCCGAACTTTTAAGACAGACTGACCAATCCGCCTGCGCGCGCTTTACGCCCAATAATTCCGGACAACGCTTGCCACCTACGTATTACCGCGGCTGCTGGCACGTAGTTAGCCGTGGCTTTCTATTCCGGTACCGTCAATCCTTCTAACTATTCGCAAGAAGGCCTTTCGTCCCGATTAACAGAGCTTTACAACCCGAAGGCCGTCATCACTCACGCGGCGTTGCTCCGTCAGACTTTCGTCCATTGCGGAAGATTCCCCACTGCTGCCTCCCTGTAGGAGTCTGGGCCGTGTCTCAGTCCCAATGTGGCCGTTCATCCTCTCAGACCGGCTACTGATCATCGCCTTGCGGGCCGTTACCCCTCCAACTAGCTAATCAGACGCAATCCCTCCTTCAGTGATAGCTTATAAATAGAGGCCACCTTTCATCCATCCTCGATGCCGAGGTTAGATCGTATGCGGTATTAGCAGTCGTTTCCAACTGTTGTCCCCCTCTGAAGGGCAGGTTGATTACGCGTTACTCACCCGTTCGCCACTAAGATTGATAGAAGCAAGCTTCCATCGCTCTTCGTTCGACTTGCATGTGTTAAGCACGCCGCCAGCGTTCGTCCTGAGCCAGGATCAAACTCTCCAAGATATCTTGAAGCTATTTGAATAGCTCATTATTTGTTGTCGTTACATTTAAGTAACTTTGAATTATGGTTGGTTTTGACTTTGTCAAAACCCGCACTCTGGCATATGTTCAATCATATGATTGATTACCTATCATTGTTCAGTTTTTCAAAGATCT